>Ga0181380_1000163_pt1 | contig 29317 bp, 38 predicted proteins | sample 3SPOviralmetaG_FD_130116 | JGI IMG/M metagenome (GOLD analysis project Ga0181380, IMG submission 130116) | Marine viral communities from the oligotrophic San Pedro Time Series (SPOT) site, San Pedro Channel, CA, USA - 3 SPOT_SRF_2009-08-19 | ecosystem: Environmental > Aquatic > Marine > Strait... | reverse complement strand
CCCAGAGGAGTATTGTCTAGATGATACAGGCGTTAATAGGCCCTATAGCTTCACTGGCTGGCTCTTGGATGGAGAGCAAGGTGGAGGCAACCAAGGCCAAGGGAAGGGTCGCTCAGGCAAAAGCTGAGGCCGAAGCAGAGGTTATGAAAGTTGCCGCCACGCATGAGGCTGGCTGGGAAAAGATCATGGCCCAAGCTAGTGACAATAGCTGGAAAGACGAAGCCTGGACAATCCTGTTCATCATCATCATTGCGATGTGCTTCATACCACCGCTGCAGCCGTATGTGCGCGAGGGTTTTGCAGCTTTGGATGCTACACCGCCCTGGTTTCAATATGCCGTTTACGCCTCGATAGCTGCGAGCTTCGGGCTGCGGTCGTTAAAAGGTTTACGCAAATGAATTTGTCAACAAACTTTAGCCTGGCTGAATTGACAAAAAGCCAGACAGCTCTCAGGAAGGGCATTAACAACACGCCCGACCACTCAGCCATCGATAACATGGAGAAGCTGTGTACGGCCATCCTGCAGCCAGTACGCGACCATTTTGGCATACCTTTTACACCCAGCTCTGGCTACCGCTCACCTGAGCTATGTATCGCCGTGGGCAGTACAATCAAGTCACAGCATGCGAAAGGCCAAGCTGCCGATTTCGAGGTTCCTGGTGTCAGCAATATGGAGCTGGCTGAATGGATCAGGGACAACCTGGAATTCGATCAGCTTATCCTCGAATGCTACACCGGCGGTAACACCGGATGGGTGCATTGCTCTTATGTGCATGAGACGCGCAAAGAGGTGCTGACATATGACCGCTCTAATGGATATAGGAAAGGATTGATCTCATGAGCAAGCGTGGTTTGTACGATAACATCAATGCGCGTAGAGCAGCAGGCACTAGCCGCAGCAAAAAGAAAAGTACCATTGACCCGAAGGTATACTCATTGATGAGCCGCAAAGCTGGTGGCTTCAAGCCGAAAAAAGAAGCTAAAGCGTGAGGCGCGTATCGATCATAAACAAGCCGCGCCGTATTCGTAAGGGCGAGCCTGGGCATGGTCGGAAGAAATTTACTGTGACCGTTCAGAGCGGAGACAGCAAAAAGACGATTAAGTACGGTGATCCAAACATGGAGATCAAAAAGGATAACCCGAAAAACCGTGCAAATTTCCGAAGCCGACACAACTGTGACACGGCTAAGGACAAAATGACAGCTCGATATTGGAGCTGCCGCAACTGGTAATGGAGAACACGATGCCAATGGTAGATGGTAAAAAATATTCGTATGACAAAAAAGGCATGGCCATGGCGAAAGCTGCTGCTAAAAAGAAAGGCAAGAAGGTCAAGTATGGTAAGAGCATTATGAGCAAAAAGTGATGTCTCCACTTTGTCTCCACTTTTAGATGGGTATCTAACCTGATTTAAAGCTATCTAAATCTGCAAAAGTGGCATAAAACCTACATAACACTACCTAATCCCTACACTGGGGGTGTAGGGGTCGTGGGTTCGAATCCCGCCGCTCCGACCAATAAAAACCCAAACAAATTCAATAGTTAAGAGATCCCCTGGCCCTGGCGGCTGGGGGATTTTTTTGCGTCTTGTCTCCATTGTGTCTCCATTTTTTCTTGAATACATGACATATACTGTCTATATCTATAACTGTAAGTGTTTGGGAGACAGTTATGAAACCGTTAAAAGTTAGGTATTGGAAAGCTAGGCAGATTTGGGTGATCGATGGTCGCCGGATTGGCCTATACAAAGATTATGGTAAATTCACCACAGAGGCTGAGGCTTGCAAAGCTGCTGACGAATTGCAGGCAAAGCACACGCTCAACCTGTTGGAGAAGCCAACCGACAAAACCATCACTGGCGCTTTCGTTGCTACAGAATTTGATCAGTATCAAAAAAACAGGCTTGATGTGCTGCAAGAGATCGGGGCCGACAGTTACAAAAACTGCAAGCGTGTAATCGACAGCCGCGTGTTAAACATCAAAATCGATGGCAAGCGTCTTGCCGACATCGATATGAAAGCTGTGTTTGTAGCCGACAACAATGCCCCACTGTTACAAGCGATCAAGATCGGTGTCGTTTCCAGCTCACACTCGGAGCAGACATGCCGTGCCTGGTGGAACCATGCCAAGCATTTTTTCAGCTACGCATTGAAGCGCGGTTACATTTCGGTAAACCCATTGACCAGGGAAAAATTCACATACAAGGGCCGTGAGGTCGAGGACAAGATAGCGCCGATGGTGCAGGCCAATACTGTGCGCTCGATCCTGCAGCATGGCCTGGAAGGCGAGACAATCCGCAACCAGGCTATTGCATGGCTGCAGGCCGAAACAGGTATACGCCAGGGCGAGGCTCGGGCATTGCGTGTGTGCGACATCGACCGGCAGCGTCAGGTGATTCGCATCAGTGGTGCAATCAAAAGCGGCAGCCTAGAGCGCGGCGATCCAAAGACAAAGTACGGTGTACGCGAGGTGCCATATGGTGCTGGCTTTGCCAAGCTGCTGCCTGAGCTGTTGATCAGCCTCAAATATTGTGATGCCGAATCGTATGTTTTTCAGACCAGCTCGGGCCAGCCAATGTCACGCAAAACGCTGCAGGCTTTAATGCAGCGCATGAAACGCCGGTCAGGCGTGGCTGAGTTTAACTGGAAGGCATTGCGCCATGCGTTTGCCACCATGCAGCTCAACGGCCTGGCAAGGGACGCACATGGCGTTGCCAAGCTGATGGGCCACCACAACAGCTCGTTCACTGAGGCGCAGTATGGTCACACATTCCGTGATGATGCAAAGCTAGAGCAGGCCAGAGATGTGATGGCCGACTACCTGGGTAAATGAAAAGAGGGGCCTTAGCCCCTCTCTTTCTGCTCATACCGCTCGATCTCCACACGCGGTATGTAATATTTCCTGCCATCTTTGACAGCTTTGATGATGCCGTTGTCGATGAACCGGTACACCCGATCCCTGGTGCCAGGCGTGTATCGGCCAAACAACGCAATAGCAGCCTCACGCACCTCGACAAAGACAGGCTGCTTACTGTCCACCATTCCAGCCACCTGTCGGCCCACTAGGAGCAGACTGCTGCGGTGCTGGCGCAGCATTGTCATCACGCCATGGCCGGAACAAATTGAAATCACCCAAGACCGGCCAATTATTGTAGTCGGAGCCGACACGGTGCGTTAATGTGATCCTCAGCCTCAAATCATTATCGTCTATCAACTTTGCAATTTGCTGCACCAACTCCTGTTTTTTTTGATCAAAGCGATCCTCTTTCGCAGTGTTGATGTATGCCGCTGCCTTCAATTCCATTGCCTGACCATTGCTGTCACGCAACCCATCAATAATAAATTTGCCATTCGATAGTGGTGGTCTGTTAGCCATTGAGCTGTTCCCTTCTTGCTAAGTAGGCTTGTTGTACACGCTCCAACTGTTCGGGCGCGATAAGGTGGCATTGATCTTGGTTGTCGCTTTCAGCTTTATCCCACTGCACCAAGATGTCTGCGTTTTCGATTGTGTTGATATTTGTGATTGCTTGGTCTGCCCAGGCAGTCCACTGATCGTCGTTTGGTTGCTGGACAGCATCGTTCTTCGGCGGATCAAATAAACCGCCGTTTATTGCACCGTCATCGTCTGTATCAAACTCACCTTCTTCGATGCCTGATGCCAGGCCCAGGATCGACTGCAATAGGTATCGCCTGGCGTATGACACAGCACTGCCGATCTTTTGGCAGTTTGTCATGTCATCAACAATGATCGGCCAAGCCAGGTGGTCAGGCGACCAGCTCTCACCAGAGCTGTGAGCAATCACCGGCTTGATAAAGAAGCCTGCACCCTCAGACCAGGCCATGGGCATGCTGATTGCTAAACCCTGATCTTTTGCAGCATTTCTCACATGGGTCATCATCGAGCCGACACTGGCGTATGATGATCGTTGACCCTGTTTATCGAGGTTCAGGTCTTTGATGTTAGCTTGAAAAGCAACAAACGCTTTTGCGATTTCGGCAGGCATCTCACTCATAGCGCGAAGCCTCTAACTTGCCATCCATTGTTATTATGTAGATGTGTGCAAAACGGTTTGACCTGGTTTTTCTGCAAGCTGACAGCTTCACAATCATCCCCAGCTTTTCCAAAGTGACGCGGCGCGGGCGGTATGTGTTGCCATCGAGGCCAGTCAAGTCACAGCCTTGCTCATCTGTCAGCCCAAGCGAATCGACATGCGCAAACGCATGCAACAGCTTTATCGCATTACCTTTGAAATTAGCTGCCTGCTTTTCTGCAGACGCTTTGCTTGTGTCGCTATGCCTCTGGTGCGGCACCGACACATTGTCGAATAAGTCAGTCATCTGTAGCATCGTTCCTCTCTTTCATCATTAGATACATTTCGTTTTGCAAGACGCCACGAGCGATGGCGTCACGCTTGATTTGCTCAAGCTCTGCCCTGATTCGGCGTTGCTCAATTTCCAGCTCGCGCTGTCTTTTGGAAAAAAAACAAAACATCAGTCACCCCATATTTGTTTTGCTTGATGGATGATTTCTGGGCTGTAGCCACGCCAAGCAAACATGTGTGACCACATTGGATCTGTAAGCCGCAGCACATCCTCAATCTTGTCGTGAGCCATCAGCAAACGCTCACGGCGCTTGCATGCCTCAAGTATTCGGGCGATGCCGAATTCAAGCTGTTCTTGTGTAGCCTCGAACACGCGGTATCCCAGGCGGTTGGCGTACACAATTTTCGGCACCAAGCCAGACAGATGCCAGTAACCGGCGATCTGCGTCAGGTGCGCTTCTCTAATTTCGTTTGGCAGGCTGTTGGCCCTGGGGCTTTCTGTGTGGGCATTGCTGTCCCACTGCGTCTTCAACTCCACTTTGCCTTCCTGGTAGTCAGGTTTGCCCACATACTCAAGCTGACAGCCAGGCAGCTTGCCTCGCAACGTAATCTCCGGCGTGATCTTGTTGTCGCCTCGCATGGCCTCACGCAGCCCAGCCTCGGCGTTGTTACACACCAGCTCAAACTCACAGTGACCGGCAGCCTCATCGAGCTTGAGCTTTTTGCCCTGCGAATCGTACATTGGCTCAACGCGATGCCGCATGACTGCAGCCTCTTGCTCCTGATCGCGCCAGGAAGGCGACTGATACCACTGCAGGTACTCGATAGCTGCAGCGTATGCCTCAGACCGGTGGACATCACCGGCCAGGTGTTCGTCAGAGAACAACTGCACGGCTCTACCGGCGCACATGTTTGGATTGTCGTTGTACTGGGTATCACCGCAAGTGTCGGTGTATTTACCTTCGATTGCTAGGCGATGCTTCGCCCATTCCATGTCGCCCTGGGCGTCACCCTCAATGATTGCAGCGGCTTTGTACCGGTCACGGCGCAGCACACCTTTGTCCCAAATGGTGTACCCATCGTGCATGCCTGGATTGCTGTGAGCGTAGTAACCGTGCTTCTTAAAACGATTTAATCTGTTTTCAAATGACATAAACACCTCTCAAGAGGTGTTATGCCTTCCTTAACAGATGCTGTCAATACTGTTAATCATTCCACTTTTGCCAACCAAGCAAATCAGGGCGAGCAGCGACTGATAAGATGGGGCAGCCACAAACTAATTCTACATTTTGCCTTATGTTTCCGGCTTGCCAAACGCCAGTTAATGTATATTTGCCATCTGGTTGAGGGTAAACTAGAGCGTGTTGAATACAACCTTCTTTTGTTTTCACAAGAGACCTTGCGCCATTACAAGCAGTCAAAACTCTCCGTTCTTGTATGCCCTTTGTGTCGATCATCAAATACCCACCATCAGCATATTTCCAAGAACCTGTATGCTCCATTCTCATCAAACCCCAGTTATCCTGGGGCGTCATGTTCATTTGTATGAATTCTTTAGGTTCCATAGAATCTCTCATCGTGACAGTTTCATCTGCATGCACTGTGCCGAGAACCTCGATGGGCTTTTGCTCAAACAATAATTGTTCGGGGGTACAACCTAAAATTGCAGCGTACTCTAAAGCGTCCTGGATGCTGAACTGAGATCTACCTGATATGTGTCGGCTAAGGCTTTCGGGAGCGATGCCTTTCAGTTTTGCCACCTCAACTTGTGTCTTGCCAGACAGCTTGATGTAGAATTTTAAGTTATTACCCATAACAGCTATATGTATCAAATTCATAGCTAAGGCTCCATAGACAGTTTGTGACTATTCATACTTATGCACTTAACAGTATTGACCGCTTATGTCAATAACGGTAAAAGAGGGCATGACATTAGATGAATATAGAAAGAGCAAAAAGCTCACATACAAGTCGCTTGCTGAATTGCTAGGCGCGGCCCACCCAACTGTCGCCAGGCGTTGGTGCCTGCCGATTCATCACAAGAACCGCATGATCCCAAACCAGGAATTTATGGAACGGATCATGACAATGACTGACGGTTCAGTGACGCCGAATGATTTTTACATACGGCGCATGTGATGTTGGAAGATGAGCTGCACACCTGGATGATACAGTGGCTCGAACATGCCCTGCCGCACGGCTCTGTCGTGCATCACAGCCCAAATGAAGGCAGGCGGCATGTGAACTACAAAATGAAATTAAAGCGCATGGGTACGGTGTCTGGGTGGCCAGACATCGAGCTTTTTGTGCCTGACCATGGCTGGAACCGTGTCGAGGACAAAGGCCCGATTATGATCGAGGTTAAGCGTCCAAAGGGTGGCAGCGTGTCTCCAAAGCAGAAAGATTGCCATGAAAGGCTGCGTGACTGCGGCGTGTATTGCCTGGTTGCCAAGCGGTTACATCACATCGAGCGATACCTGGAACCATTGTTAAAGCTGCGTCAGAGCGAAAGCAGGGGCCTGGTCAAACGGTTATGCGAGGCAAAAGGTGGCTGAGTTTATAGAGGTATTGGAACACCCTGAGATTGGCTTTCAACGGATGGCAGAATGCGAGCATTGTGTGCCGCGTAACGGTGATCTAAGGGGCTGCTTTGAGTGTGAATATAAAGGATACCGGCGGCTGACAGAGGACGAAGAAGATGAAGTGTCCGAAATGTAAAGGCGCGACATCTGTGAAAGATAGCCGCGATTTCAAATATCAGAACGTGGACACGACTAGGCGCAGGCGGCGATGCGGCAAGTGTGGCCACCGGTACAGCACTGTTGAGATTGTATGGGTGCCGATGGTCAAAGCCGTTGGTTTGCCAAAGTATGCGCCGGTGGCTGGTTACAAAGGCCAGGGCAAAGATTTGCCAGTGCATTCGCCCAGGCGTGATGAGTACGCCAGGCGTAAGCTGGCAAGGACAGAGGACAGCAGGCAGCAATCATCATTTGTTGATGCTGATTTCGAGAGCATGACAGACGAAGAATTAGAGGGGCTGGTGCTGGATGGCAGAATTACTATCGATGACGGTTTGTAGGAGCATGGCCCAGGATCACTTCGACTGGTCAATCAGGGAAGGTATGGGTCTGTTTATGATTGCTGAGGCTTGGGGCATCGAGCCATGGGCAAAGACGCAATATGGCGGCCATGGTGCGCTTACAGAGGGCTATGTAGTCGAGCAGATGGCATTACAGGTTAGGGAGATGATGCGTGGCAAAGAAGAAGGAAACCCATCACAAAGATCACAGGGTGGAACCGTGTGTGTCTTGCGGCCAAAGCCACGCGATAGCGGCTGGGACATGGGTGATATTGGCCAGCGGAGTGCTGGTGTGTGCAAACGATAGGTGTTGGAGAGAGCATGTCGAAAAAATACAGATCAAATCCACCGAGGTTGGCCAAGAGGGCCATGAAGACATACGAGGACAGGGCAGTAAGCCTGGGGGACTTCCGCCCGATGTTCGAGGAAATAGCGTACCGTTGGAGCATAGTGCTGGGCAGGCCGATAACGCCAGCGCAAGCAGCACGGTGCATGGCAGAGATGAAGATGGCCCGATGGAACGCTGGATACAGAGAAGATCACGCAATTGATGCGGCAAACTATGCGTTTATCGCAGCAGCAATGGATGTGGAAAAAGATTAAATGAGTTTTGAGGAAAAGATCCGCTGCGGTGTCTTAGACATATCAGACATTTCTAAGCTATCTAAGATAGATCATAACCTACCTATATCTATTACTAATACTAGTCAAGTCTTAGATAGGTCGGCTGAGATTAAATCTTTGCTGGGTGATGTGGTCAAACACAGCAACCAAAATTATGCCACTGCAGTGACCAAGGCGAAGACTGACCGGCTTGCCTGGCGCAAAGACAAGGTGCTTAGGGCCATGAGGCCGCGCATGTCTGCAGACCGATACACTGATATTTGCAAAGCATTGGCCAAGCTTGATGGCACGGATCTTAATGAAGTTGTTACGCGATTGGAGATGAGATGGGCATAAAGGACATCGATGACCTACATGTGTCGCTGATTGAAGCCGCAGAGACGGAGCGTAGGCTGCCACCTGCTAGGCGTAAGCAGAAGATGGCATGCTGGCCTGACTATCCGCTGGATTGGCATGGTTACGGCTGGACGCAGGCAGGCGAGGTGATGCTAAGGCCAACAGCAGATCAGATCGATTCGCTGGATTACTTGGTTAGCCTTGTTGTTGCCATGGATGAGGAAGATCGGCGGATCATATGGGCAGCAGCTCACTCGGCTGCATTCCGGCACAGAGGGCCACAGTGGACTAAAATAACAAAAATCCTGGGGCTGAATGACCCCAGGATGGTGAAGCGACAGTACAAGGATGCGCTGATAAAGCTGTGGTACAGGCTATGATCTACGAAACCCTGCATCAAAAGCATCATTGCCAAATTCTTGAGCGCAACGATTAGTGCAGAAATAACCGCAATACATCTCATAGCTTTCGCCATCCCACAGCGTGAGGATGTCTTGATCCCAAGTGGCTCGCTTGTTGATTACTTGCATATTCCCAACATACGGCCCCTCATTTCTTTTCCAATGGCTTGTCGTGTGCTTCTTAGCGAGCTTGCCGCAGTTTGGACAGCTTACCTGCTCTTTGAATATTCTTCTGGGCATTACAAATCTCCTGTCACAGCAAATAGAAGGATCGTTGCCAGGTACAAAGAAGCGAACCAGGCAACGGTCATGATGAATTCAAAGGCCAGTCTAAGCATTGCCATCACATCCTGGGTACGCGAAGCAGCCCTGATCAGCCAGGTGGATCAGCATGTACCTGGCGTATGCTGTGAGGAATTCATGGCCATCCCAGGTGAATTGATCCAGGTTTCTCTCGACAGCCATGTCGTAGCTTACTTTGAATGACCAGGCTTTCTCTGGTGTGAATGAAATCATATCGCTCATGTTTATCTCCTATGTTTACTTACCTACTAAATATGGGCATATAGACAGATACTGTCAATAGTATAGACCGATATAGTCAAGTATGTTGCGAATGCCTCTAAATCTGGTATTATTCATGTATCGTAGGCACTACATGTTGTTCACGATGTTCCTCCCTAGTAACTTACGCATGGCTTGTCTGGTTTCGACCAGGCAGGCTGCGTCTTTGAGGATTGAATGGCTCGGAAACTAACTAAGAAACATATGCAGGACATTGCCGACCGGCTCGGTGCAGGTGAGAGCCTGACCAGGATCTGCGCTGAGGATGGCATGCCGTCTTACCGCAGTGTCACCAGGGCAGTGCTGCAGGACGATGAGCTGTACGAGATCTATCGTAAAGGCAGACTGCTGCAGGCTGAGTATTACAGCGATCACATCAATGACCTGGCTCGGCAGCCACTGCCTGAGACTGTTGACCCGAAGGTGCTGAATGCTGAGGTGCAGCGCAGAAGGCTTGAGGTAGACACGCTCAAGTTTACCATGGGCAAGCTGCAGCCCTGGGGCTTGCGTGACAAGAAGGAAGATGCACCGGCAAGCAGCAGCATCACGCTGACATGGCTCAATGGTGAGGTCACGACAGAGGGGTGAGATGCCCATATATAAACGCCCTGTCTGGCCGAGCTTCGCGCATGAGGTTGGCCGGTCAGGTACCACAGTCTGAGTGTAGTGTGCTGCATGGCTGTGATCCGCAGTGAGCTTGGCGAGATAATGCCTGGCAGCCCGAGCTGTCTCCAGCTTGTCTCCAAAAAGGATGGGGGGTAGGTAAATTTTGGCAGGGCAGGCACCCCACCCTCGCCATATCTACCGGCCCATCTATAACATATAATATACCCTGGTCTTGGAGCCTCACATTCATGCAGATTGTCATCCCCTATGCACCTCGGCCTCTTCAGGCAAAGCTGCATGACGATCTGTCTGCGAAGCGCTGGGGCGTTGTCGTATGTCATAGACGCTTTGGCAAGACTGTGATGAGTGTCAATCACATCCTGCGTGATGCGATCATGAACACAAAGACCAATCCGAGGTATGCTTACATGGCCCCGACCTACCGGCAGGCCAAGTCTGTTGCCTGGGATTATTTGAAGGAATTTGCTGGCAGCATACCTGATACGCGCTTTCATGAGACTGAGCTGCGTTGTGACCTGCCTAATGGTGCCAGGATAAGCCTGTTAGGGGCTGAAAACCCTGACAGCCTACGCGGTATTTATTTAGATGGTTGCGTCATGGATGAGGTCGCAGACATGCCTGAAAGCGTGTTTCCTGAGATCCTTAGACCGGCGCTGTCTGATCGCCAGGGCTGGTGTGTGTTCGTAGGCACACCGCGTGGCACCAACATGTTTTATGACTACTACGAGCAGGCTGTGGCCAACGATGACTGGGTTGCCACGGTGTACAAGGCGTCTGAGACAGGCATCTTACCTGCAGAGGAATTGGATGCTGCCAGGTCGATGATGACGCCTGACCAGTATGAGCAGGAGTTTGAGTGTTCTTGGGTAGCCAATGTGCCTGGTTCGATTTATGGCAAAGAGATGCAGGCTGCGCTCGATGATGGAAGGATTACGAATGTTCCGTATGATCCGGCAGCTAAAGTTCACACTTTCTGGGATTTGGGCATTGGCGATAGCACGGCTATCTGGTTTGCACAAACAGGCGGCTCGGCTGGTCGAGGTGTACACATTATCGATTATTATGAGGCGCGTGGCGAAGGCTTGCCGCACTACTGTTCAGTCTTGTCGCGTAAAAATTATTTGTATGGGGATCACTATGCGCCTCACGACATTGAAGTGCGCGAACTGGGTTCGGGCAAAAGCCGTAGAGAAGTGGCGTGGGATCTTGGGCTAAACTTTCGGGTGCTGCCTAAACTGCCGCTGGAAGATGGGATACATGCTGCACAGATGCTTATTCCTCGATGCTACTTTGACCGAGAGAAGTGCAAGGCAGGGATCGAGGCCCTTCGGCAGTACCATAGGGCGTATAATGAAAAGGCTCGCACATACCGGCTGTCGCCTGTTCATGATTGGTCTAGTCATGGCAGCGATGCGTTTCGGTACATGTCGATTGGGATACGAGAGGGTCATGCTGACCGTAGGCCGCAACAGCGCCAGGCGGTAACAAACTATGATCCGTTTGCTGTGGCAAGTTAGGAGTGTTTGATGAATAAGAAGGTATCTGTTCCTAGGAAGGTCAATTACAAGGGCGTACCGCACCAGCTCGCTTATGTGACAAATAAAGAGATGTCACTGATGCGTAAGCATGGCGGCAGCGGTGAGCCTGGTGTGGGTGGTATTCCGACATTTATCCCTGACGATGGCAATCGTGGCGGCCATTCTGATTTTGGAGGCGATGGGCGGGATGGTTCTGGCGCACCTAGCGGCCCTAGCAAAGGCGAGTTTGGCGGTGGCGATAGTAAAGATCCAGGCAACTACAGCTTGGGCAATTATGATTCTAAGGCTGCCTCAAAAGGCAAAGGTCAAAGCCAAGCAAATTTAGAGGCTCAAAGAGCTGCTGCAGAAGCTGCTGCAAGGGAAAGAGCAAAGGAACAGCTAAAGGTTCGTGAGAAAAAAGCCGCTAAAAAAACTTTGCTCGATTATACGCCTGTCGGGATGTTTTCAAAATACATGGGCCAAAAGATGCGTAGTTATTTGGGCGAGCAGCTTGATGCCGAAAACTTTGTCGATGCTATATTTGATCAAAAAGGCAAATACGTTGGTAATGTAACCAAGAACGCTCTTGGTATGAATGTTTTTACCGGCATGAAGGTACAGGGCTACACCGGTAAATATGCTGGCCTTGTTGCTCAAAACACGCCAGGCGACAGAGACGATGAAATTGAAACCCAAGTTGTTAAAGATTACTCCGGTGGCAAATTAGACCCTAACAAAAATGATGATGGCGTGAACCAAGTTTTACCGCCAGAGCCTGAGAAAGAGCTGAAGGAAGACGCCGACCTTGAGAATGAGGCTAAAAAGAAATACGGCCAGATGGAGCAGGTCGAAACAACACCCCAGGGGTTATTGACCAAGGCGCGTACAAGAAGACGAAGCCTGCTGGCTACAGGACTACTGACATGATGCTGGGCAACAAAAAGCCACAGAACATGGCTGGACTGATGGGCGGCAACGCACCGCAGCCAATGTTTCAGAAAATGAATGAAACTACCAATCCGCTTGAGCAGCTAATGCAGAAAGTGTCTGGCAAAACGCAAGGCCGCGCCATGGCAGGCATCAAGCCAATGAGATCAATTTTGAACGGTGGTAAGACCTATGGCTAAAATCGCACCAGATATTGCCGCGCTAGACCGGCGTTACAAAACGCTGTCTGACCAGCGCAAAAACTGGGAGAGCCACTGGCAACAGCTTGCTGATTATATGCTGCCTAGACGCGCTGACATTACAAAGAAGCGGTCAGAGGGCGATAAGCGTACAGAATTAATCTTCGATGGCACTGCGCTACATGCTGTAGAGCTGCTGGCTGCAAGCCTTCATGGCTATATGACAAGCCCGAGTGTGCCATGGTTTAGCCTGGGATACCGGCAGCGCCAGCTACAGGACAGTGATGCGTCTATGGAATGGCTCGAAGACGCACAAAAGCAAATGTATATGGCCTTTAATCGGTCAAATTTTCAGCAAGAAATACATGAGCTGTACTATGACCTGGTGGTTTTTGGCACGGCTTGCCTCTACATCGAGCAAGACATCGATGGCGGTATGCGGTTTAGCTGCAGACATATTGCTGAAATTTACATATCTGAAGATGCCCAGGGGCGTGTCGATACGGTCTATCGTAAGTTTAGCATGACAGCCAGGGCGATTGCTGCTGAGTTTGGCGAAGAGAACCTGCCGCAAAAAATTGCAAAAGATTTAAAGGAACACCCATACGAAGAACACACACTAATTCACGCTGTATTCCCTAAAGATGGCGTAAAGTCAGATTTGTTTTCACAAATTCAAAAGCCAGTAGGCTCTGTGTATTATTGTGAAGAAACGAAAATGAAGATACGCGAAGGCGGCTTTGACGAAATGCCGCTTTTGGTTGTGCGCTTTAACAAAGACAGTGAAAGCACCTGGGGTAGATCGCCAGCCATGAATTGCCTGAGCGACACCAAGATGGTCAATAAAATGTCGGAGATTACGATTCGGGCAGCACAAAAGCAGCTCGACCCACCGTTGATGGTGCCAGATGATGGGTTTTTGCTGCCTGTACGCACAACGCCAGGCAGTCTGAACTTTTACCGGTCAGGCACCAGGGATCGCATGGAGCCGATGCAGATCGGTGCAAACAATGCCCTGGGCTTGAACATGGAAGAACAAAGACGAGCTGCTATACGCCAGGCGTTTTATGTTGACCAGCTTATCCTAGATAGCAGCCCACAGATGACTGCTACGGAGGTTCTGAGCCGCCAGGAGCAGCGTCTAAGGCTTCTTGGCCCTGTCCTGGGCAGATTGCAGGAAGAACTGCTGAAGCCGCTTATAGACCGGTGTTTCGGTATTATGTTCCGGCAGGGTGCGTTTATGGCACCACCAGAAGAGCTGCAGGGCATGGAAATCGACATTGAGATGATCAGCCCACTGGCTAAGGCGCAGAAGCAAAGCGAGCTGCAGAATACTATGCGCGGCATCGAGGTGCTGTCACAGATGTCACAGATCGCGCCAGTGCTTGACTATATCGACAGTGATCGCCTGGTTAACTACCTGATCGATGTGATGGGCATGCCAGCCGAGATCATCCGGTCAGACGAACAAGTTGCCATGTTGCGGCGTCAACAGAAGATTGCCCAGGCAGAACAGGCTGAGATGCAGCAGGAGCTGCAAGAAGCAGAGGTGGCTAACAAGGTCGCCCCATATATCAAAGCTACATCAGGATAATTATGGAAAACCCAGTAGAGGAATTGATCGCGGCTTACCGCCAGGTGTTCAACACGCCCGAAGGTACAGCCGTGCTGCATGATTTGAAAAAACGGTTTCATCTGTCAGTAACCACATTTGAGCGAGGTGATCCACATTATAGTGCTTTTCTTGAAGGACAACGCAGTGTGGTGCTGATGATCGACAATATGATGGAAGAAAGAAAGGCGCGCCAACAACAAATCGAGGACTAAATGGACGAGACAACCCCAATGGAAGACAGCGGATCTCAACCCGAAGCACAGGCAGTCGAGCAAGCACCGGTTAGCTTTATCGACAGTTTGCCAGAGGATTTACGAGGCGAGCCATCACTGAAAAACTTTACTGACGCAGGGTCATTAGCAAAATCTTTTGTCCATGCCCAGCGGATGATCGGTGCTGAAAAGTTGCCGCTTCCTGGCAAGAGTGCGACAGATGACGAATGGAATACAATCTACAGCAAGCTCGGCAGGCCCGACAGTGCTACAGATTATCAGTTTGACGGTGTGCAAAACCTAGAGGCTGAGGAGGTTTCTTCTTTTGCTGAGGCCGCACACAAAGCTGGTTTAAGACCGCAACAAGCTGAAGCGATGCTCGGCTTCATGGATGGCAGAGATCAGGGCATGTTTGCTCAGTTTGAGCAAGGCACCCAGGAAGCCATCAACGAAGGCTATGCAGAACTGCAGCGTGAGTGGGGGCCAGCTCTTGATGAAAAGATTGGGCGAGCGACAACGGCTTTGATTTCGCTTGGTTTACCGTATGAGCGTGATGAAAACGGCAATGCCTATGTACCGCTCATGGATGAAATAAGGTTGAGTGATGGCCGTGCTTTAGGCGATCACCCAACGATGATTAAGTTGTTTGCGGATATAGCCGACAAGCTGGGCGAAGATACCCTGGCTGGTGCCGCTACCACATTCGAGATGACGCCCAAAGAGGCGCAGGCAGAGAAATCATCTTTGACTGCTCCTGGGACGCCATACTGGGATAATCAACACCCAGAGCATAAAGCAGCAGTGCAGCGTGTTTTGGAGTTGAATGGGATTATTTTCCCCGAAGGACAAGCCTAACGGCCCCTTCCGCATGCCTGTAAGCCAGGTCGATTAGCTGGCGTAACTAGCAGTCACGGCCCCGAAAGGGATAACCAGACGCAATAAACCTATCGTAACTTTGTGAGAAGGAGATTGTGATGTCTTCACAAATCACCACCGCATTCGTGAATCAATTTTCATCGAATGTGACAATGCTCTCGCAGCAAATGGGTTCATTGCTGCGGAGTTCTGTTGATGTTGAAACCATCAATGGCGAAAAGGCGTTTTTTGACCAAGTTGGTCAGGCAGCGGCTGTTCAAAGAACTACAAGAAATGGCGATACACCGCTCATGGAAACACCCCATGCACGGCGTCAAGTCACCTTGAAGGATTTTGAATACGCTGATCTGATTGATGATCAGGATAAAATCCGCATGTTGATTGATCCAACATCAACCTATGCTCGGGCTGCGGCTGCTGCCATTGGCCGTGCTATGGACGATGAGATCATTTCAGCTTTGATCGGTTCAGCCAACACTGGCAAGACTGGTTCAACATCTGTGGCTTTGCCAGCAGCGCAAAAAATCGCTCATGGCTCTGCAGGTTTGACCATTGCTAAGTTGGTTGAAGCAAAGCAAAAGTTGGACGAAAAGTCTGTTGATCCATCTATTCGCCGGTACATTGCTGTGTCGCCAAAACAGATCTCAGATCTGTTAAACAACACAACAGTCACCAGCGCAGACTTCAACACAGTCCGTGCTTTATCGACTGGCTCGATCAACGAGTTTGTCGGCTTCACCTTCATCGTAACTAATCGTCTGAGTACCGATTCCAATAGCGACCGCCAGGTTATTGCCTGGGCGCAAGATGGTTGCAAATTGGCTATGGGTAAAGAGCCGACTAGCCGCATTGAAGAACGTGCTGACAAGTCTTACGCAACCCAGGTCTACTACTGCTCGTCTTTCTCTGCGACACGCATGGAAGAAGAAAAAGTAGTTGAGATCGCTTGTTCAGAGTAAAGGAGACTGAATAATGGCTACTGTTTACTCAACACAGCGCACGAATGCTCGTGCAACCCCTGTGGTTATGAACAAGGCAAATGAGCTTGGCGGTCGTGTCCGTGTAGCACATGGCGTGTATGAAGCATCAGCTTTGGCATCTGGCGATGCCATCGAGATGTTTTTGCTGCCAAATGGCGCACGGATCTTGTCAGGTTCATTAGCTCATGACGCAATGGGTTCATCTACTACTCTGTCAGTAGGTCACGCAGCCTACACAGATTCAGATGGCACTGCTGTTGCTCTCGATGCTGATGAGTTCAAAGCTGCTGCTGCTTCAACCTCTGCTCAAAAAGTGGATGTTGCTGCAACATTGGCTCTCGGCTCAGGTATTGAGATCGATGCGAATGAAGATGGCTATCCAGTAACTGTCACAATGGGCGGTGCCGCAGGCACAGGCACCATTGAACTGACAATGCTGTATGCTCTCGACTAAAACTAAGGGCAGCCCTTTGGGGCTGCCTTTTCCCTTTTACGGAGATCGCTGATGCCAAGTGTCGTTGATATATCAAACGCTGCGCTAAACATGCTGGGCGCTACAAACATCACCAGTTTGACAGAGGACAGCAAAGCAGCTCGATTGGTAAATCAGCGTTATACTGCTGTGCGTGATGCTGTTTTCCGCAGTCACAACTGGAACAGCTTGATTGCTAGAGCAGAGCTGGCCAGGTCTTCTACAACACCAGCATTCGGATATGCCTACCAATACCCACTGCCAAGCGATTGCTTGCGCGTCTTAGAATTTACCAACGGCTTTTTGTCGTATCCGCAGGACAACATTACCAGCAATAACAATGGCCCAGTTTATGTGGTCGAGGGTCGCAATCTGTTGACGGATGAGGCTGTTGCAAAAATTAAGTATGTCACCAGGGAAACAGATCCAAACAAATATGATCCGCTGCTTGTCGATGCCATATCAGCTCGCCTAGCGTATGAGCTTTGCTACGCTGTGACAGGTAGTAATGGCATGATCGCTACTACCAAAACTATTTATGATGAAAAAATGAGAGAGGCCAGATTTGTCGATGCTACTGAGGGAGCTGCTGAACGGTTTGAGGCAAGCGACCTAATCGAAAGCAGGTTTTAGGCATGGCAAGGTCTGCCCCAAGTTTATCCAGCTTTGTAGCCGGTGAAATATCGCCGCGCCTGGAAGGCCGCACAGAGTTAGAAAAATACAGGGCCGGTGCGTCTGAGCTGCTAAACATGGTTGTACATCCGCATGGCGGTGTCACCAGGCGGCCAGGCACAGAGTTTTTGGGCGAGGTCAAAAACAGCGCAACAAAGACAAGGCTGATACCTTTTCAGTTTAAGACCAGCGACACATACATTCTTGAGTTTAGCGACAGTATCATGCGTGTGTATCGCAATGGTGGCCAGGTTCTCGATACTGCAAAAAACATTACAGGCGCAACCCAGGCAAACCCTGTTGTCATAACTAGCGCAGCACATGGTTACTCTAATGGTGATGAGGTCTTTGTTTCCGGCGTGACCGGCATGACACAGCTCAACAGCAGAAATTATAAGGTTGCAAACAAGACTACTGACACTTTTGAAATCACAGATCTGTACGGCAACAACATCGATGGGACAGCTTTTACAGCTTACACATCGACAATAGGCGTCAACTTAGTTAGCGGCGCATTCACTGTCGGTGAAACTGTTAGCGGCGGCACCTCGGGCGCTACAGCTTTTTATGTGTCCGATAATGGCACCACCATGAATTTGACCGGCGTTAGCGGTGTATTCCAAAGTGGCGAAACACTGACCGGCGGCACATCTACAGAAACTGCGACGACCACAGCGGCTGACACATCTACAAGTGGCGGCACATCTGAAAAAATATTTGAGGTTGCAAGCCCATACCCAGCGACAAAAATATTCGATGTAAAGTTTGTGCAGTCTGCTGATACCATGTACCTGGTTCACCCAGAGTACGCTGTTAGGACACTGACCAGGACAGACCATAATGCCTGGACATTTGCTACGCCTGAGTTTACCGGCGGCCCATATTTAGATCTGAACACGACTAGCACAACCGTTAATCCTAGCGGAACATCTGGCACCAAAGCACTTGTCGCTAGTGCTGATTTGTTTGCAAGCACAGATGTTGGCCGATTGATAAAGTTTAATGGTGGTCATGCAGAAATCACTGCATTCACTGACGCCAGAAATGTAACTATTAGTATACAAAGCAATTTGACTGCCAGCACAGCTACGGTGAACTGGGAGCTAGGAGCCTGGTCTGATACAACAGGCTACCCAAGCTGCGTGACATTTTTCGAGCAGCGCCTTGTCTTCGCAGCGACCACCGAAGAACCACAGACAATGTTCTTTAGCAAGAACGGCGATTACCTAAACTTTACATCCGGCACTAACGCTGACGATGCTTTAATTTATCAAATTGCATCAAATCAGGTAAACAACATCCGCTATCTTTCTGCAACCAGAGTGCTGACGATTGGCACATCCGGCGGCGAATATGTGTTGACCACTACAAACGATGGGCCGGTTACACCAACCAACGCCCAGATTCGTAAATACTCAAATTATGGTACTGCGAATGTTGAGCCGGTGCAGGTTGCAGATGTGACCATGTTTTTGCAGCGAGCCAAGCGCAAGCTGCGTGAATTTAAGTATGCAGGCGAAATCAACACATCTGGTTACATTGCTACAGATCTAACCATTTTGGCTGAACATATCACCGAGGGCGGCATGCTGGGCATGGCTTACCAGCAAGAGCCTGACAGCATTGTATGGATGATACGCAATGATGGGCAGCTTATCGGCCTGACTTATCGGCGCGAAGAAGAAGTGGTTGCCTGGCACCGACACACGATTGGCGGCACATACACCGGCACACATGAAGGGCTGGCGTCTGCCACATACGCCTATGGCATGGTTGAAAGCATTGCAACGCTACCGTCTGATAGCGGTGAGGATGAGCTTTACATGATCGTAAAGCGAACTATCAACAGCGTTACAAAGCGTTATGTTGAGCGGATGAAGACATTTAACTTTGGTGACGACACAACTGAGGCGTTTTTTGTAGATAGCGGTTTATCATACAGCGGATCTGCAACGACATCATTTGGTGGGCTGTACCACCTTAATGGCGAGACAGTGGCGTCATTGGTAAATGGCGCGACGCATCCTGATAAAACGGTAGCTGCAGGCGCTATATCGCTCGATACAAGCGCAACAAACGCTGCTGTTGGCCTGGCGTACACAAGCCGTATCAAGACGCTGCGTCTCGAATCTGGTAGCGCAGACGGTACTAGCCAGGGCAAAATCAAGCGTATTCACTCAATCACGCTTCGGTTGCATGAAACTGTAGGTGTCGAGGTTGGCAGCTCGACAAATGAGGTTGATCGCATACCGTTTAGAACATCTGCTATGGCCATGTCTGCTGCGGTTGAGCTGTTTACAGGTGACAAAGAGATTGAGTTTCGAGGCGGCTTTGAAGAAGACGAACAGATTGTTGTGCAGCAGAGCCAGCCCTTGCCGCTGACATTGTTGGCGATTTACCCACGCCTTAACACTTTTGACAAATAGGTGATCGATGTTTGAGCTTATTAGCACAGGCTTACAGCTTTTCGGGGCTTACAACAGTTATAAGTCAGGCAAAGACGCAGGCAACATGGCTCTGGCAGTCGGGGCTAAAAATGCCACGATTATCGAGCGCGATATTGATATTGCTAATAGGCAAAAAGAAATACTACAGCGCAATCTTGAGCGTAGCAACGAGCGTAAAATGTCGGCATTCGGCGCGTATCAAGCAGGCGCAAGAAATGCGACACTTGGCCAAGGCATGACGAGCCGTGGGACACCGCAAGACATCTTCATCGAAAATGTAAAAGAATTTAACTACGAGCTGGCTGTAGATCGTTACAACACAGAGATCGCCTTGCTTGAGCAAGATGATTTGATTGAAGAAACAAAATTGCGAGCTGAGGTTTCGCGTATGGGCGGCCAAGCTGAAAAAAGCGCGTTACGCGCACAAGGTACATCCGCTTTGATTACCGGAGCTGCAGGCGGCATTGGCACCATAGCTGATGCTGGCGGCATGGATTATCTGCGCGATGTCTGGACAGACTTGACCACATAGGGTGTGAAGCATGGGAATTAAGATACCTGTTTATCGTTCTGAAGCGATGCCAACTACTGCAACCGGTATGCGGAGCTGGCGCACAAGGGTCGATAGCACACCTTTCATTCAAAAAATCAAAGCCGAGAATGACCTGGTGAATGCTTTTACCGGCACTATTGCTGAGGCTCTGGCGCTTAAAGGCAAGTCAGAGCGTGAGACTGCCGCAGCCCAGGCATTACTGGCTGCTGAGGTTTCTATGCAGCAGACAGTGGCACAGCTCGAAAATAGCAAGACGCCCTGGAATGTTATGAGCGAAGATGTAACCCAGCCAGACAATTGGATGGGCGCGGTCAATGACATTAGAGAGACAGCCATGGCAGAACTTGGTGCCGGTGCCAAAAAAATATTCGATATTAAGTTTGGTACGTTGCAGGCGCGGTACACTGCGTCAATGCAGGAGAAGAACACCAAGCGTCTGAATAAATACGAGGTTGATCAATTTGAGATCGGCGCGTTGACCATCGAGGCAGATTTAGGAACGGCTGACCCAGGCAATGTAAACATACCTTTGTACAATCAAAAGATGGCAGAGCTAATCACCAAAGGCGATGCTTTGATTATGACTGGTAAAGCTGACGCCAGCGACATTACACAAAGGCTGTTAGAGGTGCAGGAAAAAACAGCAGAAAATGCACTCACATTTTTTATAAATGAAAGCCAATCACCTGTTTCAACCGCGCTGACATTAGCAAACGCATTGACCGGCGATGAAGCTGCGCCTGAGCAACTGCAAGCAATCATGCAAATGCCAGGCGGCGAGTATGCCTTGCACTTATTACGGCAGGTGAAAGACAAGTCAAAACGCGCTGAAATTGTTGATGATTTAGTAGAGCAATCGTTTAATCTCTTCGACAACCAGAACAAACTGCAAAACCAAATAGAAAAAGCTGCAGACAAGAAGAAGGCCGCTGACTACAACAGTATTTTCAGCCCGAACACTGACCCTAATGAAAGAAAACGGATCTATAATAGTTTAGATGCTGTCAACTACATGACGCCGCAAATGCGTAAAGTTGCGGATGAATTCTTGTCTGGCGCACTTACATTTTCTGAAAACGATGATGGCCAAACTATTTTGGATCTTGAAGATAAAGTTGCAAAAAGCAGGCTGACATCAGCCGATGTTGTTGCTGTCGCAGGAAAGCTCACACAGTCTACTTTCCAGTCATACATGGGTGATGTAGGGCAGATCCGCTCAAGGGGCGTCACAGACGCCCTGGGAGACGCCAGGATAGCATTCCGATATGAAGAAGAACGCGGCACAGACATTGAGCCGTATGAGATTGCATCGATGACTGCTTACTACAACGCGCAGCGTAAATTGCGTCAGTTTGAGCGAGACAACCCAGGTGCGTCCGGCCAGCAGATCCGAGCTGAGGCGCAAGCTATTATTGCTGAAGAAAGAAAAGGCTTGAAAGGTATCATAGAGATCGAGCTGACTGACATATTGCGCGATCTGCAACGCCGCACCCAGGGCCTGACTTTTCAAACAACGCCTAGTGGCGCTTTCAATTATGGCACTGTAGTTGAAGAAATACGAAACTACCTGGTTAGCAACCCTAGCGGTCGAATTGAGGCTAATCTTCAAGAGATCAATTATTACCTGCAAATGATGGCGAGTTTTGGCAATGAGTGAACTTAATCAGCTATTTCGGTCTGATCCAGAAAACGATCTCGATACTGACATCGAGGTTGCAAAGTATGACCAGGCAGCCGCTTTACGCGCTATGGGTATCGAGCCATTTCCTTTGCCAGAGAGCGGCATGGGAAGCCTAGCTGCACCACCTAAGAACGAGGCTGAGCAATACTTTATGACGCTGAATGAGGTGCTTGCAAAAGGATCTGATGTTGCAAAAGAAACCGGCGCAGTCGCGGTACAAAGTGTCAGGCAGCCAGTACAAGAGGGCGTAAATACTATTGTTGAATTTTTGGGCAAACAATCTGAGCAGTTTGCAACCAGCTTTGGCGTACCGCCTGAGTACACATCTGCTACACGCCCTGACAGTTATTTGCAGGAGCTACGCGATAGAGGTTACAACACCGACCTGCCGTTGAGCCACTATCAGCCAGAAACCGAGATAGGCACAACGCTACGCGAGATAGGTGCGTTTGCGACATCTTTTTTGCTAGGCCGTGGGTCTAATACAAAAGAGATTGCTGAAACGACCTTAGACAGAGCTGGTCGGTGGGGACACGAGCTGGTTCGTAATGTCAGAGGCGGCATCATGGGCGAGCATGCACTGCATGTTGAGGAAGCTAACTTGTCACAATTAGCGGTAGACCTTGGCTTCGCTAAGGAGCTGAAAGATTATTTTGAGGCTGGTTCGGCTGCAGACGCAATGGCAGAGGGGTTGTCTGAAACAATAGCGCAGACAGCAAACCCAGAAATCCGAGGCCAGGGCGACAGTTTGAGTGCTGAGGCTAGATTGTACCGCAAAGTTGATAGCGTGATGGAAGGCAATGCTATCGGCGCACTACTAACTGGCGCTATTTTGTCTGCATCCAAAGCTGCAAAAATTGCAAGGCAGGCTCCCAAGACAACAGCCGCAGCCGGTGCTGCCCTGGCAATGCAGCCGGATGACGCGGAAAGCGCACCGGTCACAAGGTTGGCTAGAGATGTTTTGCGTGATGATCGTTTGGCTATGGGCAAGCCAGCTCTCGATGACGACACATTGCGGCAGTTTAGGCCAGATCAAACTGTAACGCTCGATGATGGTACGCCGTTGCCCATACAGCGTACTGTAGATGAAAACGAAATAGGCTTTTACAGCCAGGCATTCCGCGCTGTTGCTGGGTTTGGCCAAGAAAAGATGACAAGCCAGCAAGCTCGCAAAATGCTGCTGAAGGCCGGTGTCAAGCCAGATGAGATGGAATGGACAGGGCTGAACGATTTATTAGCTACTAACGACAATCTGACAAAGACACAGCTTATCGATCACCTGGGTGACAACATGATGCAGGTCGATGAAATTACAAAGCCAGAGGCACCGCAAAGCGCAATCGATGATCAGCTCAGTGCGTATCAACAAGACCTAGATGATCTACGACAAAATTTACAGCCAGATATGATGAGGATTGAGGATGATTACGAATATTACTCATCTATGGCTGAAGATTTCTTTGATCAATTTAATAGCGAAGGATCAAACAGCAATTTTTACGACACAATTATGCAAATGCTGCCAAACAGGCACACTCGTTACGACAGTGATGACATTGCTGCAATCAAAGCTGGAATTGAAGAATATACGCTTAATCCATCAAAAGACATGAGTGACTTTTTTGAAAGTGTCAACTTCAAGTACAGATTTTTAGAAGAAGACATTAGAGAAATTATTAATGACGATGCGAAAGAACTTTATCTTGAAAGTGATCCATTTTTTTCAGCCAGTTTCAACATCGGACAAGCTAGGTATGATGTTCATGGCAGTGATGGCATAGGTAATTGGACAGTAAACAGAGAAGGTGAGGTACTGTTTGATGATATATCATCACTAAATGAGGTGCGGATTAGAGTACAAGAGCATGCAGAAGACTATGGAGACATTGAGTTTCCAAGCGATGAAACTGCGCCAGGTTTTGCACAATGGGGCGATTATACTGAAGACGGCGGCAAAAACTATCGTGAGATGTTGTTGACAAACGATAATTACAAAGGCGACCCAGAGCTGCCAAAACTGTCAGATGACGATGATTATGCCAAAAAATCTCGCCTAAGAAGGTTTAATGCGACTGGTCATTATGACGAAGACAACATTATTTACCATGTGCGCTTAAAAGACAGAGAGGCAGCAGACGGTGGCAAAGTTTTATACATCGAGGAGCTGCAGTCGGACTGGGCGCAGCGTGGCAGAAAGTTAGGTTTTTACAACCCTGACGCCAGGGTTGCCGAAACTGTTAAAGCAGAAATAGTAGACATTGAAAAGCAAAAGGCGACTATTGCTGCTCAACTAACGAAAGATTATTTAGCTCCAGATCCACGCACTGCTGGAACGGCTAATGAAAGAGTTTTAAGCCCATTGACTGAGTACGACATGGCTGAACAAAGCCCTGAGTACAAAAAGCTAATGCAGCAAGAAAAGGCGTTAAACAAAGAATTGAATATTGGACGCTCATTGCCTCGGGGGCCGTTTGTTCAATCAACAGACAAATGGAGTACATTGGCTGTAAAGCGTCTGCTGCGGTATGCGGCAGAAAATGGCTATGATTATATAGCTATTACGCCTGGGCAAGTACAGGCAGATCGTTGGAACAACGAGGGGCTGGCAGATTTCTATGACAATATTTTGGTCAAGAATTTTAACAACGCTCTGAAAAAAGTAGATACACCCCAGGGCGACTTGTTTAACAAGGGCATGAAGGTTGAGCAGATTCGCATACCTGAGCTTTCCTTCTCCGATAGCCCAGTTCCTGATAACAGCGATCTGGGTTACAGTTTCCCAGAAGTTGCTGAAAATGGAGTGAGAAACGCCATTAGAATTACACCAGAGGTGAAAAAATCTATAGGCACTGGCACACCATTATTCTCTGCCGGAGCCGCTACAGTCGCCGCAGGCGCAGCAATGAACCAGGAACAGGCTCAGCAACAGCCGCAAATGTAACTGTACGAATGCTGCGAAATTTGATATATTAAACGCTAAATGTGGGCAACTGTGGTTGCCCTTTTTTTATGGGTAACTCATGGCATTTGAACAACCTGACACACTGATGCGGATCGCTGATCTGCACAGCAAATCCCTAATGGATGTTGCAACGCTTGGCCCAGATGAAATAGCGCAAAGCCCAGTGCAGTATGCCAGCCTAGGCGACCTGTTCAAATTGGGTGCAAAATTCTACGGCGGCAACAGGGCGAAGCCTGCTGTTCCGAGCGATACCGGTGTTGGCAAGCCTGCTATTGATGCGCGGCCCCGAGTAGCGTCTGAAGGCAATTTGACGCCGGATGATCTGGGCTACCGGCAGACACAAGATGCGGCGGCTGCAGATGTGTTGTCGCCAGAGGGCCAGGCTAAATTTAAGGATCAGAGAGGCCCGACAGATCTAACGCCGGAAGGACAGCTTCGCGCACAAGCTCTCGATGACCTGGATGAGGGGGCTGACCTCACGCCAGATCAGCAGCTTGACCAGGTTGTTGGCACAGCACAGCGTGGTCAGCTTAACGAGCAACAAGGCTTCCGCGTGACAGACGAAAGCAGCGGCTTTGCTGATGAGGGGCAAGCTGTTGAGGTTTTGACCGGTGCTACTAAAGGAGATCAGTATCTAAAAAGCATTGCCGATGGTGCGCCATTTAATTGGAACAACATCGAAGAACCAGACGATGTAAAGTTTTTGATGCAGGCTGTATCTGACAGCCTGGCTGATCCACAGCAAGCTGCGACCAGAGGCATTATAAGTAATACAGAAACGCTTGAAAACGCGCAGGGCCAACTGGTTAACAGCTTGGGCGTAACTAAACGCATCTTAAAACGAAAAATAGGCACTACCTTTGCGAATGCAGCAGACGCAACAGCAGCGCGTATTGTATTATCTGACAGTGCTAAAAAGCTGGCTGACCTGGCTAAAAAGGTGGCTACCGGTGAGGGCGGCGACCAAACAATGCTTGCATTCCGCAGGCAGCTCGCAATTCACAATGGTATACAGCTACAAATCAAAGGCGCACAAACTGAGGCAGCCAGATTGCTGCAGTCGTTCAATATACCGGTCACTGGCGATATGGACGCCATAGAGGCTGCAGCGCTACGGACAGACACAATCAACGCAGCAGGCGGTGCCGAATCAATACGCAAAGCCGCAGTAGGATTGGTAAACGCTGCCAAGCAAGGCGAGGGGCAGTTCAATCAGGTAGCGCAGCAAAGCGTTATGAGCCGTTTTAAAGATGGCATGGAGCATCTTTACATCAACGGCCTACTGTCAAACCCTCGGTCTAATTTAAAGAACATACTCGGCAATGCTCTGTTTATGGGCTACCAGGTGCCAGAAGAAATACTGGCTGGGCTGTATGGCACAGGTGAAAGAGCCATACGAAAAGCTGTAGGATCAGAGATTGACTATACAAATCAAGTGTATATGGGCGATGCTTTAGCTCGTATGTCAGGTTGGTTTTATAGCTTTGGTGATAGCTGGGCGGCGGCTGGCGAGGGCTTCCGGCGAGGCATACCAGGCGATTCAGTCAACAAGATTGATGTCAATCGATACGAAAATTTTGGCAACCCAGACAATGTGTTTGGCCGCGCAATGACGCAGCTCTATCGCAGCACCAGCATACCGACAAGGTTTTTGCTGGCAGGCGATGAGTTTTTTAAGGTCATGTCACAAAATGGCGAAATGGGTGTCCAGGCACACCGGCAGATGAAAGCTGCCTATACTGCTGGCATGTCGCGCCAGGACGCTGTTGACGAAGGCATGATGGTCATGCTGTCGCCGCGCACATACCAGGCAAAGGTAGATTACAAAAGCCGCCACGATACGCTGATGAGCGACCTGGGCGAGTTCGGCAAAGCTGCCGGTATGTTGCAGAACACAATGTTTGGCCGGTTTATTATGCCGTTTGTTACGGCTCCGACCAATGACATACTGCGTACTATTGAGCGTACACCATGGCTTGCTGTGGCTAATCCTTACACATATAGGGATGTGTTTGGCAAAGATGCCGTAAAGAGGCAAAACACACTGGGCAGATTAAGCCTGGCTGGCTTGTCGATGGGGTATGTAGCTCACTACGCAATGGCTGGGCAAATCACCGGAGCTAGACCACAAGACCCACGTCAGCGCGAAAAACTGCCGCCAGGTTGGCAGCCGTACTCTTTTGTATTTAGAGGCGAGGGTTTCCCTGTTGATGAGGATGGCGATCCATTGCCGTTGTACGACAGGTTTGGCAACCCTAATGGCCCACTAAATTATGTAAACTACAGCGGCCTTGGCCCTGCAGCGTCAATGATCGGAATTACCGTCAATGCTTTGCAGTTTAAATCTATGGCTAGGAGTGCAGAGGATCGCCAAGGCATAGCGTCTGCGGCAGTTTTTGCCGCAACAGACTATTTTAAAGAGCTGCCATTTTTGCAAGGTGTGAGCGACACATTTTTGGCTCTGCAACGACAAGATGCCAGCTACCTGGTTAGCGGCCCACTTGGTTCGATGAATCTTGTGCCTGGTGTGCCTAACCCATTTAGCAGCCTTATGAGAGCTGGCGATGCAGCAATTGATCCAAGGCGCAAAAAGATCAATGTCGATTTTGACATATATACAGAGCAAGATGTTATTGACCTAACTGATCAAGAAATACTGCCAGAATCAATAGAAGGTGGTTACGATTTTCGTTATGTTGGATTAGCCAAAGGTGGCCAGGGCGAACAGTTTTTCCAAACTGTTGAAAAAGGCTTCAACCAAATGATCCAAACAAATGTGTTTGCAGACAGCCCAGATGTAAATGTGCCAATGTATGACACGCTGGGGCAGGTGCTTACAAAAGGCCCAAGCCTGGCAGAAAACCCAATATTGGCAACATATAATGCTGTCAGCCCATTTATGATCAGCAGCTCTGATGAACAGCCCGAGTATGTCAAAGAGCTGGTTCGGATCGATTGGCCGATACCGCAGATGCCGAAGACATACAAAGGCATTGATTTAACTGTCGAGCAGCAAAGCCTAATGACCTGGCTGGCCAAGGGCCGAGCTGAGGATGCGCCTGAGCTGTTTAAGCAAATGGGTATTACTGAGCCGCTAACGATCAAACTCGATAACCGGCGCAATGATTTTATCGGTGCCATCGAGCGGCGTATGGGAACGCGCCAATACCGCAAATCAGACCGGCGGCGTAAGCAGGCGCTGATTCGTGATGTGCATCAACAGTTTTTAGCAGCAGCCTGGAACGAGCTGACAGCTCTGCCAGGGTTTGAGCGTTTAGGCCAGGCCGCGCTCGAAATCGACAGCCTAATGGAAGGGGGCTATAGATGACCGTATCTAGCACCGCAACAAAAGCTAGCCTATCTGCCAACGGCACCAATCACAGTTTTGCCTACGGCTTCAAGATCTTTGCAGATGCAGACCTGGTTGTAATTATCAGGGACGCAGCAGGCGCAGAGACAATTAAGACACTAAACACGCATTATGTGGTTACTGGTGCTGGCAGTGATACCGGCGGCAATGTGCTGTTCAAGTACAACACCGGCGAAACCTCTGATGCTCACTACAGCGCTACAGACAACCGGCCTGCCAACGGCGAGACTGTTGTGATCAAGCGGTCACTGACGCTGACCCAAGGTACTGATTATGTGGCTAACGATCCATTTGCTGCAGAAGACCATGAAACCGCCCTGGACAGATTGACATTTATAGCGCAGCAGCAGCAGGAAGAAATCGACAGAACATTTAAGGTTTCGCAAACTAACACCATTGCAACAGCGGATTTTACTGCAGACGCGGCAAGCCGTGCTAACAAGGTGCTAGGCTTTGACGCAAGTGGAGATTTAATTGCTTCCCAGGAGCTAGGTGTATTTCGTGGCACAGACACTACCACGACAACGACAGCCTACAATGTCAGGGATCTCGTAAAGTCAACAACGACAGCGCAGCTCAACAATGTTTATATAGCGCTGCAAGATTCGCCATCCGGCACACTGCTCACGAACACGACATACTGGGCGCTTATTGTTGACGCTGTGGCTGCGGCGACATCAGCCGCAAATGCTGCGGCATCAGAAACAGCGGCTGGCAATAGTGAAACAGCTTCTGGTAACAGTGAGGCTGCTGCTTCAACATCAGCGACCAAATCTGAAAACTATGCTGTAAAAGTTGATGGCGCAGTTCCAAGCACATCCGACCATTCATCAAAAGCTTGGGCGGTCGGCGGCACCGGCGTTACTGACACAGCCGGGGCT
>Ga0181380_1000162_pt1 | contig 29370 bp, 34 predicted proteins | sample 3SPOviralmetaG_FD_130116 | JGI IMG/M metagenome (GOLD analysis project Ga0181380, IMG submission 130116) | Marine viral communities from the oligotrophic San Pedro Time Series (SPOT) site, San Pedro Channel, CA, USA - 3 SPOT_SRF_2009-08-19 | ecosystem: Environmental > Aquatic > Marine > Strait... | reverse complement strand
TCTTCAAAGTCATCGATGAATTGTTGCTTTGGATTGTCAGATTGATTGGATCGTTTACTCATTGTCTTGTTTGAATTGTTAACTCAATTGATGGCAAGATTATTTAGATTCAACAATCAAACCTTCTTTGATTTGATTGTGAAGAAACTTACCAATTGATCCTCCAGTCTTCAATTCAATCGAAATCAGTTCTTTACATAGACTATCTTCAAATGACTGTATATTAGTACAGTTAAATGTATATTCTTTGTCTTTATTACTATAATAGGTTACTTTAACAGTATTATCAACGATTTCTACACTATTAATAGCAGTAGAGATCAAATTGTCATACATTTTAGTCATTTGTAGTTAAATGAAGTGATTTAATAGGAAAAAATGGAAAAACTTAAGAAATTAAACTTTCTCAGTTTCTTAAATTATTAAAAAAGTCGTTTTTTTGACTTTTTAAGATTTTGAGAAACCCTGTGTTTCCATGAATGTATTATAACGTGCTTTTGAGGGTTTCTGGGGGGTCTGTGTGCCACTTGGAGGTCTGTCACATGTTTCCTTGACTTTCGAGTGGTAGCACGCTAAGCCAACATCGTGGAGCGCCCTTAGAGTAACTTCACGGTATCTATGGAGCTACTACACTATATTTTTTTAATGATTTAATAATATATTCACCGAGGGGGGAGAATGGTTCAAAAACCCTGTGCTGTACTGGTGCGCTTGGTAGTTGTATAGTCATGAACTATTACTGTTTGGTTAGTAATAGTTTGTTGCCACCAATATGCTCTGAGTTGTTCATAATCATCAAACCTTATGTTGTCTATGGTGTAATAATGTCTATCGTATGGTTTGTCTGATGTTGATGTAAACCAGGTGTTGTTAGTTGTTGTTGGTGTCATACTCTTTCTTTGTTTTGAAGTATAGTTTGTAGTAAGGTTTCTTCATTTGATCGAGTGTGTTCATGTCATCTTCAAACCCCATCCATTTACATAGTTGGTATGATCCTTCAAGATCAGAGATGAGACGTAGTATGTTAGCAGGGTGACGTTCTAATCCACCGAGATCGTATTTACTCAAGGATATTACGTGATGGTATGAGTTGTTGTGCCATCTTATCTCTTAGTTCATTAATACGATCTGTTGTATAGTGTTGAAACTCAGGGTACTTCTCTACTTTCTTGTAGTAGTGTAAGGAGTTAATGATCATAATGTAATCATCCATGGATAGGGTGAAGTTCATTGTTTACCTGTGTATTGGTAACATTTGTATTTGGGTTTGTATCGATCGATGTATTTTTGTGCATGTTCAATACAGCAGAACCAACAACGTTTGTTTTCTGTTTCGTTTTTAAGGAAAATGGGGAAAGTTTGTAGGTAAGGGAACATCTCTATTTTGCGAGAGTTCGATACTTTGATTAGTGTTTGTTTCTTGGATGTAGTCTTGGATGTACGTTTCTTTAATGGTGTACCAGTCGTAGTTAGTTTGGATTGATTCTTCTTGAGATTGGATTGTGTTTTGGATTTTAGAGATGATGATGCTTTCGTTTTTGATTTGCCAGTCGATGATTGTACCTTCGCCCCAGTTGAGTTGTTTAAGGATTTCTTGGGGGATTTCGATAAAGAGGTCTTGCGTGATGTCATCTTGAAGAATAGTAATATTATTCATGTTGAAGTTGTTTAGCAATAGTTAGTAAAGCATCATCATAATCAAATTCAGGACGTAGTAACCATTTATTAATAGCAGATGGATTCCACTTATTAGGATCAACATCTGGATCATGATCACAGAGTTGATGCCATGCATACTCACGTAATGCATTAGTGAATTCTATTTGCGTCCAAGTATTAAAAACTGATTCAATTGGATCATTTTCATCCCATTCAATTTGAATAGAATCAACTGCGGTGTTAGTGTACTTAATCATTTCACATAATTATTTTCTTTTAACCATTTATAAGTGAGAGGAGTCGGTTCATAATCTGTCCACATGGTATTGTTAGCACAGGATTGAAGTGCTTTAATAGTCATGCCTTCAGTTCTACCAGCCCATTGTGCTTCTGCTTCCCATGGCACAGCATTTGATGGGTATGTGCGTTCTGCAAGTGTACGCCATAACATAGGGACACTATCTTCAGGCATAATAATAGCAATCATACTATTATCAATTGTACCTGCCATACAATCTTGAGCAGCGTGCCATCCTTCATGTCTCATTAACATCATCAATACACCAGGATCACCCATATAATCCCTGTTGAGATAGAAGTTATTAGTGACAGTATGATAGACACCACGATGCATAGGTGGAAAATACCTGCTATCAGCAAGATATACATTAACACCAATTTGATTGAGTGTCATCAACATCATGTTGAACTCTGTTGAGTATGATGTAAATGCTTCTGTATTAGGATACTCTGCAGAGATATCCAATAGAGAGAACACTTCATCTACATCCTCTTTACACTCTCTGAGTAGCATACAACCCATAGCATCATATGATTTAAAACCTTGCGTAATCTTATCTTCATTAGCAAGTGCTACAGATGCTGTAGTAAGTGATGCTGCGGTGAGTAGACTAAGTAGAACGTTTTTCATGATCAGTTGCACCTTGTTCTTTGATTTGTTGTAATAAGAGTTCAGATTTAGCATATTCACCCTCATTACATGCTGTCATGTAATCAAGGATGAGTTTACGCATTTCAGGAGAGATATTGATATCAGTCATTCACTTCAGCTGAAGTGAGAGATACAAGTTCAAGAGATCATCCTCATTATAGAATGCAGTCTCTTCCTTCTCCATGTTATCAGGGTCCATCCATTCAAAGAACTCATCAGCAAGTGCTAATGCACTATCAATATCCTCATTTGCCATATGATGACGGAAACGCTCTACAACATAGTCATAGATGTCATCACGTTGTTGTGATAGGCGCTCAGTAATGTCTTTGTTGTCTGTGTAGGAATAACTCATAGTTTTTTGGCGAAGAGGATGTTAGCGAGATGATCGTATTGAATGAATTCTACATCCTTAGGGAGTAAAGAGACGGCAGCAGCAGCGAAATCGTTAGGAAACTTCTTGAAGAAGCGCCAATACTTTTGAACACCATCATAATCTAGATCTTCATGTGGTAATACACGAATCTCCCATGTACCAGGAGTATAACGATTGGGGAATGGATTGATGTACTCTTTGATGTGATCTGCTAGCATGTTCATTTGACAAATACCTCGTTGAGTTTACGGTGTTCTTCAGTTAGTTTGGCAATTTGTTGCATGTGATATGCAACGTGAGCAAGGTATTCTTGCTCTTCTTCATCGACTTCATCATAAGCGATGTCGTAACAGTCGTCAATATCAACTGTTTGATCATCATAACACGTCATGCCATACATGGTATCACTTGAATGATCCATCGCATACGCATTACCAGCAGCAACGAGGTAGAACATGGGAGTGAAAGCAGGGTGAATAGAGTATACTATGTATGAGGCAGGGTGTCAACCCGCGTAATATGCATTCTTGTAGAGATAACCGCCGCTCCAATCAGCATTCTCAAGGACAAACTCACGCTCTTTGATGACACGAAGATCAAAACGCGCTTCTTTGACTGGTGATTTGAATGATGCTGCCTTATGCAACTCACCAGTCTTCATGTTAATGAATGCATGTACGCTACGATTGCCACTATCAGTCTCCATAATGATTTTGTGATACTTACGACCACTCTCAATATAGAACTTGTAGAGACACTCACCACTCTCAATCTGAGCAAGACGTTGTGCCTTGTATTCAGGATCAGTATGGTTGAAGAAGTTAGCGCGACGAATGCTATCTTTCTTGAAGTCTTGCTCTAGTGCTTCACAAAGCATCAGGCAATACTCACGTGCTTTGAGTTGAATGTCGTTGCGAGCATCCTGTGTGGCAACGTAGTCAGCGAAGGTGGCAGTCATGGTGTTTGTGTCGATGTGAATAGTATAGGGCAGATTATGCCTTGCGGATCTCGCCACCGACCACTACGTCAGCTGGCACACGAGAGACAGTATAGCGACGGATCTGCTGAGAGAATGGACGCCATGCCTCAACAGTCTCCATCACAATACGGTCATGCTGACGATCCATGCCCTTAGCAGTCGTACACTTGCCTTCCTTGCGGAAATAGATGATGGGTTGCTGTGGTGCCTCGTGGGTGTCGATCTCGATCTTGTAGAAGGAGTGCTTGACGATGGTGACGGTCATGGGTGGTGTCCCTTGCTGATGAATATAGTATAGGGCCTAGGAGAGCAATTCCAACGCCTCGTATGACAGTTCCTCAGTTGGCATGTCCTTGTCAATATCCATGGTCATGTCATCATCCATGGAGTCCAGTTGCTCAAGCAACCAGCGATCGAGCATTACTTCTTCCATCATGTTAGTTTGTGTGTGTGTGTTGTTTGTTAATAGTTTGAATTAGAGATCAGCGTGGAGCATATCATCCACGGTCATCTCAAGTTGTTCAGCACGACGTTCTAGTTCAAGATGATCACAGCATGTGTCATCGTCATGTAGATCAATCATGTCTCGATCCAAACATGTTAGTTTGCTGAAAAGAAAATCGAGAAAGTCGTTGTCGTCTTTAGTGAACATGGTGTTTGTGTTGATGAATGTATCTTACCAAACCTCAGTTGGTTCTGGTGGGTTTGGTAGACACCTGTCTAACTGGTCGTAGACCTCAGAGTCTACAACATTATTCTTGTAAGAATGGAGTTTGGTCATGCCTAAAGAGCATCCCATCATTAGATCCATTAGAAAACGGATCTCTGACGGCGTTAAGGGGACATTAGTGGGTAGAGTCATGATAAACAGTTCAGAGGTCTCAGGGACGCTTCTAGACGCCTCTCAGCATCCCATAGGCAGGTACTCAGAGCGAGGCATCTTATCCATGTTGTAACCAGTAACCTCAGCACCGTTAGCAATACGTGATGCCCACTCGTTACGTGCTGTGAGCATGGTGACTGTGCTGTAGGACTTGAGACCATTAGAACGCCAGGTGACACGCTTCTGGAAACGCTTGACACCCTCATCAGCGATGAATGCCTCAGGAAAGAAATCAACGACGGTGACGTTGGTGGTGAGTTGCATGGGTGTGTCTCGATTACTTTGTAATCATACACCCTCAAGGTGGTCCGTGACGGTGGTGTGTGCAGGTTGTTGAAGTGGCACAGTTCCGCGTATGCGTTCGCATGATGCGGAATAGTATTCGTCACTCATCTCAATACCAATAAAATTACGATTAGTATTCACACATGCCACACCAGTTGTACCTGATCCCATGCAATTGTCAAGCACAGTCTCACCCTCATCACTATATGTACGAATGAGATACTCCATCAAAGCAACTGGTTTCTGTGTGGGGTGAATAACATTCCTATCAAGTCCAAACTCAATCAACTCACTAGGATAGTTGGTCCACTTCTGCTCATACTCAGTCTCATGCAGTAGTTTGTTACCAGCACCCATATGTTCAGGATTGTGTAAGAACTTACCCAAACGCTTAGCACTATTCTTCTTCTTTACATTCTTCTCAATCAGACCCTGAGGATTATATGTCATGTTGCCACCATTACGTGATGCTGCAGCAGCACCACCAGGAGAGAACACAACAATATCCTCAGTCTGTTTCATAGGACGATAGTTTGCCAATAGGAAACCAGTTGTCTTTTTCTTCTGCCATATCCACTCATACTTAAACCAATCAAGATTACTCATGATCAGCATACTAGTGAATGGTTGATCTGCTGTGAGTACAACGGTGCCCAAATCTTTGAGCACACGTTTATACTGTTCCCACAACTTATCAAGAGGAATGACAGTATCCCACGCTAACAAACGGTTATCACCTGTTTTTTTGATGCCCTTGCGGTCAGTTGTACCATACGGCAAGTCACACAAGATAAGATCGACGGAATTATCCTCAATCTTATCCATTTCAATTAAACAGTCACCGTTGTAGAGAGTGAGATCAGGCAAGAATAGCATCCTCCAGAGATTTGTATACGTATTCAATATAGTTTAGCACAGTAGTGTCAACAAAACCAGTCTCAAACCAATTGACAGTTTTGCCGTTCACTTTTTTGTTGCGAGGGCGACCAGTAAGAGAAAAACGCTCAATACGATCACCATAACCTTGAGTGTGGTTGCAAGTATTAACAAGATCTTGCCTAATGTCGATGGAGTAACCAACAAGACCGAACTTCACATTCTCATGCATTTGAGAATCACATGAGATCATGATGTTACGAATGACAGCACGTTTCAGAGTGTAGAAGGGTTTGTCCACCCAAGCACGATCTTCCTGCAGATAAGCATACTTACCATTAACCTTCACATGCTGATCAAGACGCTCTCGACCGAAACCATCAAAGTCTGAGTCAAGATAACCTTTACCCCACTCAATCACAGCATCAGGATACTTTTCATTCAGATAAGAAATAATGAGTTTAATAGTCAACTCGGACCACTCTTCTAGAGCAGGACCAGAGTATGCCTTGAGAGGAGTAGAAGTGAGACCCACACCACCATCAAACTTTTCTGTAAGGATGTTGCAGGAGTCTTCTAGGATGTCGCGGATCATGGGGTTGTTGCTTTGACTCTTATATAATACATGAAAAAGCGCCCTTGTGGGGCGCTAGTAGACAGTTCATCAAGTGTCACCAAAGATGGGGATGATGTTAGTTTTTGCATGTACGGTTTTGTTTATGTGCTGCTCCCATGCTGCGGCGTCTTCCAAATTGTAGAAGATCGCTTCTTGGCGACTCTGACTCTTCTTCTTTGACTTCATCCAAACGACTGCGTATTTCATGCCAATAGGGGGGATAGACAACGATGTTAGTGTAATAACGACCCCAACGTGAGTGTTCTTCCTCAGGTAAGGGTCTATCAATAAAGCAAATACTGATATAGTATTCACTTATGAAGGTGATATAACCTGTGAGATTGTGATACTCAACAGGTTGGAGCAATTCAAAGTCAGTCTTTTTCATCGAATAGTTTGCGATCCTTGTTCTCTGGGCGTGGGAGACGGAACATTTCCTTCAAGTCATTAAGATCATCTAATTGCTTTTGTAGACGATCGATCTGTGCTTGTAGGATCTGAAAGTTGTGATCATTGTTATTCTGCATCATCAACATATTGTTGATGGATTCTCTAAATTGTTCTTCATTCATGTCAATAACGTTTGGGTAGATTTTGAGATAGGTATTCGAGATCGCTGTGACCCCATGCTTCCATAGCATCAACCGCACGATGACCTAACATAAGTTCTTTGAGATCAACAGCACGTTCCATGGATGTCTTGTGATATTTTATCACATCATCGACGCTAGATAGCATCTCTTCATACGTTTGTCGTGCTGATACTTTATCATCTTGGAGATAATCATCGATCGCATCTTGCATACGATCTTTGCGCTGTTCTGCATAACTTGTGTTTGTAATGAATGGGTGTCCTTCGGTTGTCATCGATTAAATTCTTCGTTGCGTCGGTTGTCAAGATACTCAATAATTTCACCACGCCATTCTAGCAGTTCATGATAGCAAGATTGCTCATGTGCATCCTGACGTAGTTCATGGTCTGGTTTCAGTACACTTTCATAAAAGATGTGAAATGCATCCTTACGTTTCTCTTGTTTAGTGTTTTCGTTCCAGTCCATAGGAGGTGTTCGTACTTTAGTATTTTAGATGATCCAAGTCTGATTTTAGCGTAATGTCATAGTTTCTTTATATTTGAGGGACAGTTGCTAAACTGCACCCTCATGCCATATTTTGAAACTAGTTCGTGGCCAAATGCCATATGTAGGAGATGTCAGACTGTGACAGTTTAGCACAACATGGGGAGTTGTGATAGACTCCTGTAGTAATTCTTTGAATCTAGAATCTGGATTGAATGGTAGTGTTTTCACATAGTCCCAGAATGGTGTATCAAACTGAGACCCATACTGATAGTGCCACAGGATGAACGTCTCAATATCTTTCATCATTTGATGTATGTTATCGTCTTGCTGTTGCTTTGTACGCTTGTTAAAGATATAATCCCATGCATGACCAGCAACATTACGATAGAATGTAGTTGACGTTGCTTCTAGTGGTTCTAGAAATGCAAATCTATTACCATTAAGAATAGTTCTCTCACCCTCAAACATAGACTTAGCAATATAATTGCGAAATCTCAGAGTATCAGCAATCTCGTGTTCACCTACATCAAATCTCTCAAGAAAATCTGCTCTTGCTTCCTCATCTGTAGTTATAGTATTATTATACAAATAACCATACGAAACACTATCATGATTAGGAATAACAAATGTCCAACCATGTGGTGTCGCAACACATTTAGTATCACGTAGATCTGGATCAGCACCATCAGCGAAAGCAATAATTGCTGAGTTATGTGGATTGATCAGAGTATTGTAATCATCCCAATTGTTATAGTGCTTACCACGACAATCAAAGATATAATCAGCATCAATCTCTGACTCTGGATCTAAGACACACTTCTCAATTGTATTAACATACTCAGACTGTCTTACTTTCTCTGATAGTCTGTGTGTTTGGAAATGACATGCAATATTCTGCATGTAGAACTTATGATAAATGTTCTTGTTCTTCTTACCCCAATTCTCATACCATATACCATACTTGACAGTAGCACCAATATCATTATTGTACCAGTCAATATTGAGTGATGAAGAGATCAACTCTAATACATCAGGTGTTGTGCTTTGTCCTACCTTTTCAATAGGACAGTTTGGATCATGATATAAGTCAATCTCAACCATGTTATTACCATACTTTCCACCATAATAACCAAAGTTTAATGCAGTAATAGATCCTGCATTACCACTACCTACAATCGCGATCTTCATTCTTCATCAACTCTATCAACAGATTGAATATCACACACAGGAACTTCATGCTCACCAGCGATCATGTACCAGTGCATTAACTGTCCATGATACTCTGGATGGGCAGCATAGTCTGTAGTATACTCACGTTCGCCACAATACATCAACTCTGACTCTGGAATATTATTATCACGCAACATCGCTTGCAATTGCATATGCTGCAAATGTACTTGGGTTGGCACTTTCATATAGATCAGCGAATCTCGCTATCGTACCATGCTACTGAATTGTTGTCAAGTCAGAAAAGTTATCTACTTTGTGATGTAAGAAGTATTTGCCTTGCAACTCACCATTAGATGTGACAACATGTTCTAGTGAGTAATAACTATGACCTATACATTTATCCTGAATGAAAGATCTATCATCTTCAGTAATAAAATCATTATCAACTAACTTATTCAAAAGATATTCTCTAGTCTTTAATAATAGCGTGTCTGATTCTAAGTATCCACCCTTATTAACATGACGATTAATAAAATCAAACAAACTTCTATATCCAATAAGACCACTTCCATGTAAGAAACTAACAGTTCCCTTCGTAAGTGAACTAGTCTTTGCAAAGTCGTTGAGTTTCACAATTAACTCATTAGAATAGTTCTGCAAATCATATGTTGAATCATGGATACGCAATCCACTATAGTTTGCATCTTTATCGTACAAGATACCTGATAGTGATGTATATGGAGCATCAGAGGCGCAAGTCATCTCATCAATCTTTTCTTTATCAAACTCTAATTCAGGACACCCAATCTTTTTACAAAAAAGTTTCCATGTGTTTGGAGATGAATTTAATGCACTCCAACCAATATTATTGATACTATAGAATGATTGAATACCATCGTCATTATATGCAATATCCAAATATCTATATGCTTCTAGCATAGGATAACTTTGATCGATGAACTTGAAATCAAAGTATAGATTCAACTTGTCTACAATATCCTGATCAAGAGCAGGGAGATATTGCCACTCTTTCAGAGATGTAAATCTACGTGGCATTCTCTCAATAGTTGAGATTTTCTCACCAGTAGAGAGATCGTATTTATCTGTTAGTGAAAAAGTATCCGAAAACATCTTAATTATTATCAAAGATTATCTGACCCTTGGCATTAAACAAGGAATAATGAATATAATTCTCAGGTGTTGGTAGTCCTTCCTGTGTTGAAGGGAAGTTAGAATCTAACCAATCCATCGTCTCTTCAATATTAGAGACTTCCATGAATGCAAATTCAGAATTGTCTAATGCAGTCCAAATATCTAGAGGAAGTATATCCTTATAGAATTCTCTTGATTTATTGATAGCATCTACGTCTGTGCTATTGTTCCAACCAAAAGATCTAAAGTACACGACTGCTGTTTCTTTAGCAATAGCATACCTTTCTATAAAATTATCAAAATAGAAAATTTCGTAGTCTGAGTTCATGAGTCTTTAAGTATTAGTTTCCAAGCAATTGTTGTACGTAAACCTACAAATGATCTAGATGTTCCTTCTGCAGCATGTGGGATTATACCAGGAAATAGTATTGCTGAATTTGGTTTAGGTATGGTGAAATGATATTCTCCATCTACATCAAATACAGTTTTGCCTCCCCATTCTATTCTCCAAAAAGGATTTGCATAAAAAAGAAAAGTTCTTCCTGATGCATCATGCCAATCTACATGAAAGGAACCACTTGTTCCAAATGTATGTCCATTAGCATACACATCATACAATTCATAGTGTTGTTGAGTCTTCTCTTCAATCATATTTAGAAGATATTTGTTGAAGAACTCATCATCTTTCAAGTCCATCCTCCAAAATGGTGTTCCTACAAGACGATTGTTAACAATACGAGACCCATGACCAAAATACCAATTATGACTCTCCATACGATCATATATCAACTTACAATCGTTTTCTGAAAATACCTTATTATATGATTTAATATCATCCATTACATTCTAACCAACATACAAATACATCTCGTCTACCAGAAGTAACCGCATTCACTCTATGAAGTAAATTACCTGGGTATATTACTGCTTTACCTTTTGATAATTTAATACTATGTTCATTCTCTATCACTAACTCTCCTCCATCATAATCATCATTAAGAAAACAAGTCATACTATAGTCTGATCTCACACCACCACATGGATTAGCATCATAGTGATTTTCATATTTACCACCAACATCATATTTGACAAAATATATCTGTGATACTCTACTCAAATTGATAGGTAGTTTAGTTTCTACTATAGATCTACAATAATCATTCATATGTAAATGCCCTGGTCCATCAAATACTGTCTCACAGACCTTATCTGAACCAGGGTGACTTAGTATACCATTATCAAACTTCATGTATTTGAAGTATTGAGTAATATATTTTAGTTGATCATCATCTAGTAAATCAATTTCGTGTATCATTCAAGTTCAGAATCATGTACATAATATACGCTCCAATCGACTGGAACAACATCTTCTGCATCTACAAGTTTTAGAATATCAATAACTGCTTGTCTGACTTTTCTACGAGATGCAGTATAACTATCTGCCATATTATAAATGCTAAGTTCTCTATTATGCATGAAATCTTTTGATGCTTCACTATCATGTCCGACCCACTGTTTTGGGTCATTAGCATCCATATATTCAGGTGCATCAGTTACACCATCATATTTTGCTCTGTAGACCTCTGGATCAACTGGAAACTTCTTTTCATATGTTGCTTTGAAATATGCTAGATTGTTTTCATAAGCATCTGGACGTTCACAAATAGATTCTCTAATATATTTCCTCCACTTCATCCAAAGATCTTTCTCTCCCTCATACTTATCTTCAATATCTGGAAGAACACGCCAATCTGTCATCGTCAGCATTTCATCTTTCTGACGCCTCAGTTTCATGTATCTATCTTCAAAATAGACTGCCTCTTTGTCAATTGCATCGATATTCTCTCTTACTTTGAGTTCTTTAACTTCTAAAGAAACATCATAGTAATCCATCATCAACTTATAAAGTTCTTCTGCTTGTGCATTAGTAGCACCTTTAAAAGAATAAGTTTTCCAATAACTTGTTTCCGATGCAAAGTCATATACTTTCTTTGATCGTTGACAGAAATAATGACCTGTCGAGAAATATTGGAAAAATTCCATCTTATCTTTTGATGCATCATGCCATAGTTCTGCTACAGCACCATTAAGAAATCTTTCTGCAATAGTTGCATCGCATCTTATTCTCTTTGGTCTATCAGCAGGCATTACCATACCAGTAAACCAATCAGGAACAAAAGCGACCCAATTATTGATAAAATCAACTTCTAAAACAGATATTCTTTCGTCCATGAGTTTATTTTGCTTTGATGTACCATCCTGTCAAGATATATTTATCTTGACTGAGGACTGTATTTCCTTTATGGGTGTGAGTATAACCAGCAGGCCAGATAACTACCGTGCCTTGAGATGGTTTGATTCTCCTTCTCTGATACAAAAACTCAGTTTCTGCTTCACCATCAGGCATGTCATTTAAATAAATCATCCAAACAACATCACGCATAGAATGAGCCATATCAGCATTTTCATAATGCCAGATGTGATAACCACCACCAGGAGGAGTTTTCTGAAACTTAATGTCAGTTGACATTAGATTTGATTGTACCAGAGAAGGATACTCTGAAACATAGTGTTTAACGCAAGCAGTTAAACATGCGTTAACTTTATATGATAAATCTTTCTCTGCATAATCCATAATAAAAACAGTATCTTTTCTGTTTAATGCTCCAGCATATGCTTCAGAAGAATCATAGACATAGTTTTGATACTTAGACTGAGGAACAACTTCTGAATTATTAGAGTAAGATCCTGCATAATCATAAATCTTATCCGCATATGCCATAATCTCTTCACAAAGGGGTTTAGGAACAAAATTCTCCCAAACCCCTATAAAATCAGTAAAATCAGACTTCGTGAAGTCTTTATTTTTCATCAACTCAAGGGGACGAAATGGTTCAACCGCCATAACAATCAATATGCTTTAATGATGTATTTAGCTTTGTGGAATGGGTTGAGAATTGGAACCTGTCGCTGCGCTTTCATGGTAACACTAGGTATTGGTTTCTTGAATGAACTAGTAAATTCAAATGTACCTTCAGTCATATCCATGAATAGTTCTGTCTGATTAAATGTAACTTGGAGATTTGCTCCTGTCTTTGTACCTTGTAGTCCAGATCCAAATGGAGCACCTCTAGTACCTGCACCAGAAACATTACCACCACTAAAATCAGTATTTGGATTGCCAACAACATTTTCAGTAATAATATGTGAGTGAGTGTTAGTAATACCAGCTACTGATTGTGAAGGAGTAACAAAGAATGATGATTCTTCTGTATCAATCATACCTGCTCGCGCACCACCTAGACCACCAAGTGGAGTTCCACTAAGTTCAGAAATAGGACTTGTAAACCAAACCATAAACGAAGTGGTTTTAACGCTAAAGTTAACAATAGAAGCTTCATTTATTGCAAGACCAGATGCATTAGTCGGAACATTATCAGTAATCCATTGTGTCAAGCTTGTCCAATTAGGATCAGCTCTTGATAATTCTGCTTGGAAGTTAGAAGATAAGTTAGCAGTAATCCAAGTGTTCCATACACCAACAACTGCGTTTGTAAATCCAGAATCACTAGGATCAATTTGAGGTAATGATCCAATCGTTGTTTTAACTGTAGGATCATTTTGGAATGAAGTAAAACTGTTACTATATCCATCTGGATTTGGTTTTCCTTTACCTGTAGCCATTAATGCTCTAGTTCCCCATCTAATAAGAGGAGCACCACCATCACCTTCAACAACAGCAGTAACATATGAATGACTATGCTCAGGAACAGAAACACCTGTTTCCTGAAGAGGACCAATCTTTGCTGTAACACTACCACCAATACTAAACAAAACAGAATCTGTAATTGTTTCCAAACCTTGAATTCTTACAGTACCAAGACTAAAGAATCTACTAAGAGTTCCTTCAGTTGAAGATTCAGTTGTACCCTGAATTTGTTCTAGTGGAGGAGATCCATCAACAGATACTCTATCAAAGTACCAGAAACCACCTTCACTACCAGGAGTATTAATATTTCCACCAGAGGTAGTAATATCCAATTGTGCTGAGTTTCCTCTAGAAGAATCAACAATACCAATTCCACATAATCTTCTATTACGATAGTCTGGTAAGTTAAATGTTCCACTAACCGAAACTAAATCTCCATTTAAATTATACGATATATTAATATTATTTCCACCATAATGATCTTCAATTACTCCATATAGATCAAAATAGTCTGCTACATTTACAGATCTACCATCACATTCAATCCATCCAGCATATCTAGATCCAAGACCACCCTGTAGATCTCCATATCCACCAACACCTTCTTTTAGAATTGGAACAACTGAACCAACATCATATCCATCAAACTTCTCAGTTTTTTTACTATACCAAGTACCTAAATTATCCGCTCCTGGTGGTACAGTAGCGTAAGTAGTAACTGACCATGTGAAAGTAACTGCGGATACATTAGTTGCTTCTGTACCAATAACAATTGTTGTATTTTCTGTTGTTGCAAGTTGATCAGCACTAAAGACAAGTAAGTAAATACTGGTATTGACAGCAGGATCAAATGTACGTGGACCTAATACTGGAGTATCAAAATCAATAGAAATTAATGCTGGATATCCACCAGTATTTGCAATTGTAATTGGTCTATTGATACCTTCAATAACTATGGGAGCACTACTAACAAATGTAGATGGTATTTGCCCTGTCTTGTTTAATGGTGGATTAAATATAGCATCATAATCTGGTCCAGTATTAGTAAAAACAGTCCATGTTGAAATTTGTTGAGTTCCAATTTTAATAGTCATGTCTCTGTCATCATTAAACAGTGGTGATGACCTTAAGTAAATTGAGATAACATCTCCATTCTCAACTTCGGTAGGAAATAAACCAACAGATCCATTATTGATCTTAACATAAGCCTCAGTTGCACTAGTACTAACTAAAGTTACTGGTACTTTAATTCCAGCACTAAGTCCCGCAATTGTTCTCTCAGCAGATCCAATAATTGCATCTTCTAACTGATCAAATTTATCAGGGAAAGAAAATTGATTTGGAGTTAAAGATGGGAGATTACCAGTTTCAACTTCCCATTCATCAGCGCCATCATCATTAAATTGAGAAGATGCATCACCAATTGTAATACCAGTATCGACAGCTGTATTTGAATTGGCTGAAGTAAGCATTCTCAATTGAATGTAATCGCCATTACTTACAGTTCCATTACTCCCTGAAAATGTTGCACCAGATAATACTTCATATCCATCAGCATTTGTACTGGTGTTATTATTAGAAGATTTTGCCCATTGAGCATTATTTGTTATAAAGAAATCAGCAGTAGTTGTTAATCCTTGAATTCTTATAATTTCAGTAGTATATGCAAACAGGTTTGCTCCTTGACCAACCAAATCAGTAAAATTTGGGAATGGTGTTGGTTCATTTTTTGGAAGTGGTTTTGTATTGATAACCCAAACTTCATTTGAAGTTCCAATAACAAGTGTTAATCTTGTAGCAGCTTGAACAAATTGCTGAGTTTTTGCTCTTACCTGAACCTTTGCACCATTTTCTACAGCTTCAGAACCATCACCTTGAATCCATCCAGTATCCCATGTACCATTACCATTATAATCAATACGCATCGCAAAACTCTCGATGCCACCAGTAAGGTTGCAACCAAGTCCAATAGATGCCTGTGTTGTTGGAGTTAATCCAGTAACAGTAACAATCTCTTCACCTGCCCTATTACCATCAGCATATGTGTATAAAGTATCAAGCTCTGCTCCAGGATCGGCAGGAATTTCTTGAAATGGATAAGGATCTGGTGTAAAATCCTCTGGAACTGTAGTGATTAACCAATACTGAGTTAAGTCACCAATTTGTACAGTAACTGTAAGTGTAGTATTCCAACTTGGTGGTGCCTTAAAACGAAACTGGACGTAATCGTTTTCTTTGACAAACAGTGGTTGATTGCTAGGCGCAAATGAATATGTCATTCCTTTAACTTACAGTTCCAGTCATATTATTTATTTACCCTATATTGATCTTACATCATCCCAACTATCATTTTTATTGATATCTACTTTGATTGGATAGTTGGATTTAATTTCCACAGGAATATCAATATCTTTAATTTTGTATAAGTCAGATTCTAAAGTTTGCTCTGGAATAATATCAGGTGTGTATACTGGGTTTTCAGTAGCAAATTTTTCATCAGTTTCTTCAAAATTCATATTATCTGGGGTTTCGTCAATAATAATTGGAACAGTTTTAGTCTCTGATCGGAAACCACCACTACCAACTATAGTTAACTCATAAATGACTTCTCTTGGTCCAAAATCATTATATACTACCTGAGTGTTAATCTGAGCACCTACCAAAGTATTAAGTCCATTAAGTTCAGCACTACCAGAAGGAGTCAAACTTTCACTCTTATGTAATGTTGGTGGGTTGCCATCAAGATAAGAGAAATATATGTTTATTGTTGCTGAACTATTTGCATACAAATACTCTGCTATTACTGAACCCTGTTGACCATAAAACAACTCGTCAGGAACCTGAAAGTCTTCGATTGATGGTATCTGGAATACGGTAATAGTTAGACAAGCTGTAGGACTAGTTCCACCTAAACCTGTAAGATAACCACAGTATGTTGTCGTATCAGATGGACTGACATTTTGATTACTAGTGATTAAACTATTAGATAAACCTCCACTAGTCCAATAGAGAGTATCAGCATCACCATCTGCATTTTTAGTCCAACTTATATTAGTACTTCCACCCACAACTATACTTGCGTTTTCAGATGAAAGAATAAGAATAGGTGGAATATAAACTGTAATAGTTTTACTTGAAGAATCAAATGTGCCACCATAACCATATACAATAAGTGTATATGTTGTAGTAACAAGTGGACAAACCTCCTCACTTCCATTTACTGCAACGGATCCTATATTTGACATCTCAGCAGCAAGAGCAAACGAAGATGTCCATGTTAATGTAGTACAACCTCCTCTAATAAAAGCACTATTACTAACAGTAAAAGAATCAACAGTAGGAGGTGCTAACTGATATGAAATAGCAGCAAATCCATTCCCAAAATTTAAAGTACCAGAATTAGTAACGAATGAAACTACACTACTATTGTACCAACTAGCTCCTCCAGATCCACCACCTGATGGATAGTTTCCTGCTCTATCGTCAGCACCTTCACGTCCACCGCCACCACCTGGGGCACCGCCACCACCACCGCCGCCGCCAGCGCCATCATAACCCTGACTGGTTCCAGTACTACCATTTGAAAGAGATCCGTTTCCGCTGGTCATTCCAAGACCAGAACCACCATTACCACCTCTTAAACTCGCACCTGGATGAGAACCACCGCCTGCGCCACCGCCACCTCCAACGATAGCAATTGTTCCACCTGGATTGGCGGTGACTTTAGAGGATCCACCTCCTCCTCCACCACCACCTGAGCAACCTTGGGGACCAGTGTTACCTCCATTACCACCATTAGAAGCACCACCTCCACCAGCGCCAGCGCCTGAGTTAGAAACACACCCAAAACCATTACCACCCTTACTACCTAAAACCCAACTAATTGTTCTTGCTACATAATCAGGAAAATATAATACTGTTTTACGACCACCTCCACCTTGTCCTCCTGGTGCAGAATCATTTCCACCAACTCCACCACTACCTGCAGCAATTGTAAGTGCTATACCATAAGCATTACCAGGAACAGTATGAGAACCATTAGAAGTGTAAGTATCATTATAGTTTGTTGCACTTTGCTCTCCCTGTACAAAAATATTCGCACATACAGTCGAACTAGTTCCTGCAGAACCAGTAACATAAGCACAATATTGTGTTGTTTCACCTGGAAAAACACTTGCCGATCCAGAAATATTACTAGAGCTTGGAGGTGCCGTTGTAACCCACACAATTGTACTTGCAGTACCACTAGTACTCCATGTTAAATTAACTTGTTCTCCAGGAGTTATGCTTGATTTGTTTGCACTTAAAGTAAATGTTGGTGGATAAATGACAGAAAGAGTCTTTGAACTACTGCGAGTAGCAGTAGCATTAACAACAGTATATGTGTATGTTTTTGTAGCAGTTGGCATTACTAAATCACTACCACTTACTCCTGGATTTGCTACACCAGTCATGGTGTAACTAGAAACATCATATCCAGTACCACTCCATGTGAGTTCTACTTCTTGACCACTAAGAATAACGTTATCAATATCATCTGTCGTTAGAGATGCTGTTGGTGCAAGAAGAGTAGTAACAACTGTTACTGATGCATCAGTAGTGCCAGCAACATTTGAAGCTTCAAATGTATAAATGGTTGTGCCAGTTGGTGGTGTTACATCAATAGATCCGCTAGCGATAGGATCGGTAACAATTGTGTTACCAGAATCATCTGTAAAAGTTCTAGTAATATCAGCACCAGCAGTAGAAGTCCAAGTAAGAGTTATAGTCTGACCTCTATCAATTGTCTCACTACTAGTAGTTAAAGTTACCTCAGGTATGGGATTTCGATACCAAATTGTACAATAAGAAGTATCTGAGTCTGGTGTGTTAGTCGAAGAAGTACCAGAATGATACGAAGCATTGCGTAATCCAGCACCACCACCACCGCCAAATCCACTACCATCATTACCAGCAGCCCAAGCATATCCACCTGAACCATACCCTACTGTGGCACCAGGGAATCCTCCACCACCGCCGCCGCCGCCTCCATTCCATGCAGCACCAGAATTCATTCCATTAGCGCCATTAGATCCACCACTAGTATTAATAGTAGTAGATGTCTGACCTGCGTCTAGAGCGCCGTTGCTAGAATAACAAATACACGCTCCTCCACCACCGCCGCCAGCACCAGCTAATGCAGTACTATTAATACGAATAACAGAAGCACCGCCACCGCCGCCACCTCCACCAGCATTCCATCCACTTTCACTATCGTAGGAACCATTATTACCACCACGTCCACCATTCCAATATCCACCACCACCATTAGCGCCAGAATCTCCAAAACATCTAGATCCGTTGCCACCTAAAGTTATTGTGAGTGTTGTGCCACCAACACCAGCTAAAACTCCAGTAATTTTTTGTCCTCTAGCACCAGCAGCACCACTAGTATTGACACGGGTGCTAGCAGGACCACCCTGGCCACCTTTACCACCATGAATAGTATAGTTAACATCAACAGCACCAGCAGGTAAAACTAAAGTACCATTACTTGTAAAATTTGTAATAATAGCATCAGCTGGGATACTAGAAGTTAATGCTGTTTCTGTTGACATTTTACATTTCCCTTACATCTTTCCAATTATCATTCAAATTTAAATCAACTTTAATAGGATAGTTTGATTTAATTTCTACTGGAATATCGATATCATCAATATTATATAGATCAGACATAGTTACCTGATCTGCTGCAATATCTGGTGTATATAATGGTTCTTGAGTTGCAAATTTGTCATCAGTTTCTTGAATTGCTATATTATCTGGGGTTTCATCAATAAGAATTATTGTAAAAACCTCTAGAAATGCTGTCCCACCAGCACCAACTAGGTTTAATCGCCAACTAATTTTTCTTGGTCCATATGGGATCTCACTATCATTATATGTAATAGCAGTAGTAATTGATTCAGTTACTTTTTTATTAGCATCAGATGCTGAAAGTTCTGCACTACTAGCAATACCTAATTCTAATGTTTCTTGTAATTGGAAACCTTCTCCATCTTCAAAGTCATAAAGCATTTCCAATTCTGCACTAGTGGTAACATAGTCATATTCAATTTCTACTTGTCCTTGTGCTCCCCATTCAATTTCTAGAGGAGCATCAAATAATACAATAGATGGTGGTTGATTGACAATAACTTCTGCACAGGCTATAGGAGATTCTCCACCTAGACCAGTTGCATATGCACAATAATTTGTTGTATCTGTAGGTGTTACATTAGAACTACTTGAAACAAGATTATTGGTTAGACCACCAGAGGTCCAAAAAATAGCATCACCATCGCCATCAACATACCAAGTAAGAGTTGTTTCAGCACCTAAAGCAATACTAGTACTCTCAGCCTCAATATGAAATGTTGGTGGAATGTAAACAGTTAAAGTTGTCGAGGATGAGTTACTAGTATAACTATAATAACTTGCATCTAGAGTATAAGTAGTACTATTATCAGGACTCACCTCAGCACTATCAACTGCTGCAACACTACCTTGACCAGTTAAAGTTCTGGATGTAGAATTACTAACTGACCAAGATACTGTAGATATTTCTCCTCTCTTAACAGCAGCAGGGGAGCAACTTATAGTAATACTTGGTGTAACATATGTGCAAGAACCATCAGAAGTATTTGCACTTGAATTATAATTTGAAGCTTTGTTATCCATACACCCAAAAATGGTGTAATTACAAGATCCATCATTAACATTTGCACTTGGATTCCAGTTAGTAGCACTCGGATCTGTACAACCATAAACAGGTGGGGGAGGACAACTACCAGCCCCGAGATTTGTGTGTTTACCGAGTGCATTAACGCTAGCTAGTTCTCCGCCAGCGCCACTAAGAACCATCGAATAAACGCTAGAAAATCCACCATTATTTGGCGAATTCCATACATTAACCCAACCTTGTACTCCACCTGGTTCACCCCATCTACCAAATAGCTGATAATAAACATTACTAATTTGTGATCTTAAATTCCCACCATCGGGAACATACATCGTAAAAGCAACACAATCATTTGGGTTTCCATGTCTGTTATAGTGAGCGGTTTGATATCCCATTTTAAATATTCCTTACTTTACTCCAAGTATTATTTTGATTGATATCAATTTCTATAGGAAAATTGGATTTAATTTCTACTGGAATATCGATATCGTCAATCTTATATAATTGAGATTGTAAAACTTGTTCTGGTACAATATTAGGATTATATACTGGCTCCGCATCTTTATACACACCATCAATTTCTTCAAGGTTCAAATTATCTGGTCTAGTATCAATATTGACTGTAGTCGTTCCAGTAGCAGTTACAGAACCACCAGATCCAACAGCTGTTAGAAGATATGTAATTCTAGATGGACCTAGTGTATTATATGTAATAGGAACATTTAATGCAGAATCAGAAACTACTGATCCAGTAGCATCAGTTTCAGCACTAGTAGCAGCAGTAATTGTGATAGCACTTCCAGTAAGAGTACTCCCGTCAATATATTCATAAGTTGGAAGAAGAGTAATACTAGTATTTGCATATTCAGTTGCATATGCAACTGTTATAGTATCTCCATAGTCAACTTGAGTTGGTGGAGTAAATGAAGCTGTAGGTACTTGCCAAACATATACAGTAATAGATGCAGGAGCAGATGGTCCTGCAGGACCATTAGCAACAGCAGTATAAGTCGTAGTTTCTAATGGAGTATGTGTAGATGAACTGGTTAAAAGACCATTTCCTAGAGGTCCCTCAGTCCAACTAATAGAATTAGCATCACCAGTAACATACCAAGTAAATAGTACTGGAGTACCAGTAATAACCCCAAATATTCCACTAGGAGGAATATCTGGATCTGTGAATACTACTGTAGGAATTATAAGCATGTTTATGCTTACTCTTCCCATTCCACCATCTCCTACACCAGCGTTAAAATTGCCTCTACTTCCTTTATCACCAACTGTTATAGTATGACTAGTTCCAGGAGCATATGTTATAGAGTCAATTAAATTTTGTCTGGAGAAAAATGCATATACACCTGCTCCTCCACCGCCACCACCAGTTATAGCAGCAGGTTTAGTACCATTAGAAGTGATGGTAAAGTTTCTAATAAAAGTATTACCACCACCACTAGTTTGAAACCAAATATCAAATCCACATTGGGATTTACCCCTAAATCCAGAGTGACTATATGTAGAACCAGCAGTACCACCACCAGCAGCTTGCTGAGAGTTTGATATACTATATGTCCAGGTTGAATCCTGGTAGCAATTATTAAAAGAAACGCTATAATATTTGCCGCTATATGGTCTATCACCATTTTGTCCTTCTGCTGACAAATTCTGCGGACTGACACTAATATCACCACTAGTAGTAGTAAATTGTGTTATATTAGTTTCATTATTAAACACATGGGTTGAAGATGCTGTATATTGTCTAGACCCATTATCACCATTACCACCTGATCCTCTAATAGTTCCGTTTATATTAGCACCATTACCACCACTACTTTTTGTTCCTGCAGTTCCACTTTTTGTGAGGAAGCTTGGACTATTCGTAAGACTACTCCACCCAAATGTGTCACTAGCAGTTCCTCTCACTCCACCATTACCATTTGTAGTATTTGCTTTACCACCACCAGCGGTGAATCCTAAAGCAACACTATTACCACCATTAGTACCGTTTTGTTTGCTTAATGATGCTGTAACTCCTTGACCACCTCCACCACCAGCCCACATTGTCATCTCTAACGAGTATACTTTGTCGGGAATGGTAAAGGCATTACCACCTGCTGCTGTAAAGTCTCTAGATTCTGGCATTTTAAAACTTGATTAGGTATTCTACAAGAATAAACGGTGTTGAAAGTTCATCTAATTTTTCATCATTAGAAACATCAACGTCAATAAATGCACTAACTCCACTCATATCAAATTCTTGCTGACCATAACCGTAAGTAAAGTCATGATTGTATTCAAATGGTCTAGTAATATTATGTTTGTGGATTGACTCGCGACCAAATTGTCTAACTTCATCAAGTTGGTTATATGCTCCACTATTACCAGAAAGATTTCCTCTATCTTTACCACCACCAAATCCAGTTTTGTGGTTAGCAGTATAATTCAAGAATCTTTGACCTGCAGTTTGGTGACCATGACCCTGGAAGTTCTCAATATTTAATTCTGTTTCTGAAGTAGATCTTTCAACATTATATCTGGGATTACCAATAAATTGGATAACAGACTGTTGAGTCATTCGAGCATTTCCGTCAAAGAATGATTCGATTCTATCTCCAAAGTTACTAACAATACTAACTTGTGGTCCAACTCTAGTTAGAGGGTTAGTTTCTTCAATACCACGATCAACAATATCATTACTGTAAATACCTGTTCCTCTACCACCAATAATTACTTTAGAACCTAGATCTGGTAACTGAAATTGACCTAGATCATTTATAGCAATATCAGGATCTCTGATAGAAGAATTATTTTTTGCAAATCTTCCTGTAGTACCTTCCCCAAGAACTCTAGATAATGCCAGATATTCTTTGCAGTTAAGAACGGAACCATCACAACGCAAATAACCTGCAGGAATTTTTTCCTTAAATTGAACAGAATCAGGATCATTTGCTGATCCTAAACCTGCACTAGAATGCACAATAATAGAACCTACAACCCCTCCAAATTTTCCTTTTTGTCTTGTGTAATTTGCCATTTTAGTATGCTCTAATGAGATATATGCAAGTTAACGAAGGTTGAGCAGTATTCATATCTATCTGAAACGCTCCCTTATTAGATTCGTTATCAAGATCAGTATTGCCAGGAATATTAACTACAGGATAAAGTCTAGATATAGGTTTTAAACTACCTTGCTCAAATATCACAGTAAATGGATCGTGTGTATGTGCAAAAATTTGATTTTGGTCATCGAGTAACCAACTACTACCCGTGTTACTCAATAAAGTTCCAAAATAAGCAGGGGCGGGAGAGATTACACTAGGATCATAATCAGACAAGAAATTTTGCTGTGCTTGAGGAATTTCAAAATCTGTTCCAGATGCACCATATTCAACATTAGCTTCACTTGTCATCCTACCAGCAGAAATATTTCCAGCATTAAAACCATTTAATGATACAATAGGACTAGCAGAGACACCAGCAGGTTTAATATTAACAGGAGGATTTTCTGTATTAATACCAGCAACTACTCTTCCTTGACTACCACCACCAAATCCACTATTAGCAACTCCCTCAATATAAGAAAATCCTTCGCTTGACGCTCTTAAAACAATACCTTGATAGGTTTGAACAAATGCACCGTCAATACGGTCATAGGTCTGTGGATCATCCGAATCACCATCACTTTCAATATCAGTAACGGCACCCTTAAAAGAGTACTCAACATTATCCCATGGAATAACACCCAATCCTGGTTTTGTACCTGGATTGCTATTAATAGTTTCATATGCACCCGTATGTGGGTGTGATTGAATATGGGTGTGTCCTAATTTTCTACCGCCAATAAAGATAACTCTCTCTCCTTGACCATCAATAATAGTATTACCTTTAATAACACCTTGATAGTCATTTCTATCATTTAATGAAAATTCAACATCAGTACGTACATCAGTAAATACGGTTGGAACTGATTCGTCTCTATTTGCTCCGATATAAGGTTCGATTAAGTTTCTGGCATCAGGATCTGTATCAACAGCTTTACCAGTTCCACCAGCAGCTGCAGAAGCAAAGTAACCAGGTTCTAAATCCATTAATGCTTTACCATTAATTAAATTAGGAATATAAAACTTACCAGTATATGCTGGAAAATTGCCACCTAATTGAGATGGTTCTCCAGTAGTATTGTAAGTGTCACCAATTACCTGAACAAGTAAAGGAAAATCACGTCCATCTACTTGTGTACCATCACATATAATCCACCCCTTTGGGATTTCCGAGATAGCTCCTGTCCACGGCATAATGGTGCCGATGACAGCAGCTTTCATACTTCTTAAACTTTGATAGAAACTCATTTCCTTAAACGTCCATTAGATACCAACCAACTAAGGAACCTGTAGTTCCTTCATCACCATCTGGATCCGATGGTCCTGCATAGACTAAGGAGAATGCTGCAGATGGTGTTTGTACAACCAACTCACCACCGCTCCATCCACCATACTGTGATGGTGGAATACCACCCAAGAGAGTAGAACCTGTATTAGAGGTATCACCCATAACTTTAGTATTTGCAAGTGCTCTTACAATTAAAGTCTTGTTAAATGTCAGGGATCCACTTATATCTATAATGCGAATCGTATCGCCCATTTGAGCAGCAGGGAGAAGGAATAATGTACTGGAGTTTGTGCAGTTGAGGAAGTAACTACGGTTCACTTCACCTGTAATAACAGCGTCTGCTTTATACTTCCACTTAGGAGCACCAGTTGATGTAATGTAGTTTGGAATATTTGCAACAACCAGAGAACCATTATTGGAAACCTTGAATGCAGTCTCTCCACCAGAATTAACTGTTAAATCTCCACCGTTAATCGTTAAGTCTGCCTCAGGATTATAGTCCCATCCATCTGGTATATCAACACCAAAGTATTGACCAATAATAACAGGACCACCAAACGATGCTTGTCCATTACCAAGAGCAGAGAATGAACCATATACTTGGAAGTCACCAGAAGAATTATCAAATGTCAATCTTGGAGTAGTACCATCAACTCCATAGAACTCCATGTTACCACCGTTAATCGTTAGATCACCAGTTGCAGTATCAACTTCTAAGGTTGTTCTAAGTGGAGTGCCAGTAGCACCACCGTTAGTAATTCTAAACCATTGTGTTTCATTAATAGTAGAACCATTAATCGTTAATGTATTTTCTGTGGTTAGAGTTCCTTCAACAAAAGTATCACCGCTAGGTCCATCAACCGTAAACTTATTAAATCCGTTGCCAGCAAAGATGCTACCGAAGATGTAAGTGTTACCAGTTGTAGACTCAACCTTAAATGTCTCAGCAGCAGGGAAACCGCCATCATTAACACTAAGAGATTGAGGTGCAGTACTAATAAGATCAACAACAGAAACAATTTCACTAGCAGATAATCTAATGAAGTCTCTAGTAGAGATACTACCACCAAACTCAGCAACACCAATTCTGATTGTTCCAGGATTGCCACCAATTCCAGTCTCTGGAATATCAACATTACCATCTAAATCTATATCAGAACCAGTAATGTATGAAGCAGCTGATTGCTTATTCAGTTTGGCAATTACACAACCATCAGGGTGATCAGTATAAGTTCCAGTTCCTTCTTGTCCTCTGGTAACAATTAGTCTGTAACCAAGTGGATCAGATGGGTTAGCAACGTTAGCAAGACCGAGAATACGAACGATCTCAGATTTTGACTCAGTTCTCAAACCAGTTAACTGATTAGGAGCAACACCTACAACATCAGGTGATGCAGAATCTCCTCTATCAATTAAGAGTAGATCACCAACCTTGAAATCAGTAATTACAGGTGTACTGATTGGAAGGATATATGCTGTACCAGCATCATTAGTTCCATTTACTTGGAAAGTAAGATCTACTGCTCCAACTCCACCACCAAGTTGAGCATTAGTAATTGTAAGAATGTCATCGTTAGTATATCCAGAACCAGGACTTTCGATTGAAATATCGATTGAGCCATCAAATCTTACAAGAATTGTAAATGTAGCACCTTCACCAGTACCACCACTAGCATTCAAGAATGTGTAAGTAGCAGGAATTCTGTTTGCATCATTATCACCAGTAATATTATCAATAGCAGCAATTTGACCACCACCAACTAAGAATGCGGTAGAACCCCATGCTGAAACACCACCAGTATCAATTACTCTTCCAGTAAGTAGATATTTGTAGAAGTCAATATTTGGATTGTCAAGTCCACCAACAACATGAGGAACAATTGTTGTACCAAATCTTCCTCTTTCAATCTCAATAATACCAGCAAGAAGACCACCATCTAGTCTAATATTGCTTTCAACAACACAACTTGCGTTGACATTTAGAGTGTTTCTAACGACGGTTGAACCACCAGTAGAACCTAATGTAAATTTAGTTGCGTTAAGTGCAAGGTTAACAACATTAGTCTGGTCACCATCAAAGAGGTCAACAGTTCTAGTCTGAGTGAATATTCTAGATGTACTAGTACCTGCACCATATCCCGTACCAATCTCAAGTTCACCAGCAATTAGAGTCTGACGTGTACCAATCTTAGTGTAGGATGCAGTATTGCCCCATGCACCACCAAGAGTAATTTCACACTTGCTAGTAACATCATTACCAACACTTGCAAGATCAACAGTAGCATCTAGAGAATTTCTATGAATTCTTAAGTCAGATCTAGTAGCACTATTACCAATTTGAATAGTCTGATTACTAGAAGCATTCATGATGCTCAAATTCTGATCAATTGTGGTATTATCCATCAAGTTGAGAATTTGTCCTTCACCAGCAAAGTTTAGAATGTTAGCATTTTGTGGAATAAAGTTGAATGTATCGTTAGTGGTCGTGAGATCACCATCATTAACTTCAAGATCACCAGTAATTTCTAAGTTCTCGTGAATTCTAGCATCACCAACAACAACAAATGTCTTGTCAAGACTCTTATATGGGTTGACATTATCTTGGACAGCAGTATTAATACCAACTCTACCATCGTTGGTAGTCATTACTCTGAATGTTGCGATATCGCTTGGATTAGCACTATCACCACCAACCAAGAAGGCATCATCTTGATTAGTTTCTGTCTTGATGGTGCTGCTCTCATTCAACCAATTGTCAATTGTTTTACCGCTAATAAATGCATTACCTACAACATCTAGGTTTGCTCTAGGAATTGTTTCATTAGAAACGTATCCATTCTGAGATGCAGTATGTGATGCACGAGCAATCGTGTTAACACCAAGTTTAAATGCACCCCAATTTTCAGTATCAGTTCTAAGTGTTTCGCCACCAACAACTCCAACTTCTTTCCAGTTAGAATTAGAGAACTCTACATTTGCCTGTCCAGACTGACTGATAATACCACCAGCACCATTCCAACTAACGATATTAATTGCCTGAGCAACATTCACTTGGAAGTGAACATATGGGTTGTTAGGGGAGAATGCATCTCCATTTGGACTAGCAACTGTCCAGACAGCATTCAACTGAGAATTAGGATAGTTATTGAATCTAATCTGAGAACCAGAAGTAATTCCAATAGCACTATTAGAAACGTCTACACCAAACTCATCTTTAAATACTAGTTTGACTAGTTCAGTTCCAACAAACTCAATCTGGAAGATTTGATTGGATGGAATTGTATCGAAGAAGTTAGCATAAACCCAACCAATAGATCCAGACTTACCTACTTCCTTTCCTTTCAGGAGCATATCTCCTGCTTTAGCAGTAACACCGTTGTAATCAACGAACTGGTTACCAAATACTCTAGTTCCACCGCTAGCAACAAGTGTAGAGTTGTTTGGAGAAACGTTGGAAGGATTACCACCAGCAATATGAGTCTGAATCTGATATGATTGACCGTCACGTCTTGCATTAAATCCAAAGACAGCAGCTTGAATTCTATTCTTACTGAGTCTAATATCACCACCATTAGGAGGAGTGAAGTTAGTTCTATCAAGGGACTCATCCTGCTCGAAATTTGTTACAGGATCAACAGATGATACATTAGAGCGAATGATTAATACATCTCTAACTTCAGTTAGGTCATCATCTTGTACAGAAACAATTAGAGGAGACTGGAATACGTTCTGTTGTGAACCATCACCACCAACAACTGTAATATTCTGGTTAAACGTTACAGGTGTTTCAAATGATGTAACGAGATTTCCTACATCTTCATCTTCATCACCACTATCAGAAAGAACTGCTTGCTCAAGGAATGTCTCTTCGCCTGTAATAGCGTTGATCTTACGGTTACCAATATAGAGATCACCGTTGGAGTTTAGACCCGTGTAGAAGACAATACCAGCGTCTTGTTTCTTACTTTGGGCGTAGAAGTCCTCAGTAGGTGATAAGACGATCTCCTGACGCGCAGGGAGACCTGTGGAGTAGTTTCCTGGACCGAATCCAAGATACTCAAACGTATGGTTACCAGCACGAGCAATAGAGGGTCTTCTAAGTTCAACATAATACTTCTGATCAGTTAGAACAGCACTACTACCAGCAATACTAATCTTTCTTTGCTCAGATCCAGATACCGCGTTTCCTTCTTGTGCCTGAATGATATAATCTCTATCAGCAAATGCAGGTTGCTCAACTAAGTCAATTACACCTTCCTTAGTTACGGAGTTCTTATAATCGTTAGTTGTAACAAGACCATGGATGTAGTTATCAGCAGCACAGAATGTTGCTGGGGGGTCAACTAACTGAGATGATAGATCTTTCTCTTCTTGAGTTGTACCATTCTTCTGGAACCAAAGAGGATCGTTCTTATAGTTTAGAGGATAGAGACTGCTGACTGGTTGTGAGAATCTAAACTTCTTGAAGTTGTCTGCAACACCAGCACCCTGTGGGAATGGTGAGACATTACCACGTAAACAAGAGAGATAATAGATACCATCTTGCTG
>Ga0181380_1000160_pt1 | contig 29460 bp, 32 predicted proteins | sample 3SPOviralmetaG_FD_130116 | JGI IMG/M metagenome (GOLD analysis project Ga0181380, IMG submission 130116) | Marine viral communities from the oligotrophic San Pedro Time Series (SPOT) site, San Pedro Channel, CA, USA - 3 SPOT_SRF_2009-08-19 | ecosystem: Environmental > Aquatic > Marine > Strait... | reverse complement strand
GGAGGTCTTGAATTACTACTAGCTAACAATCTAGCTCCTTTCATACCTGCACCTCCAAAAGCTCCTTGTAATCCGCTTTCAAATCCTTGTTGTGAAAATACAGCATTAACAAATTCTCCAGCAGCTTCTTTTTGACTACCAGTTTCACCTAATTTTTTATTATATTCTTCAGCACCATATTGGAACATTTCAGTTCCAGCTTCAACTCTTGCGGCTCCTAAAACCGCTAATCCTTTAGCACCAAATTGTCTTCCAATAATAGTTTTAGATATTGATTTAGCAGCTTCTTTTTTTAATGGAGCAATCATTTTACCAAGACCAGTATTTTCAGCAAAAGCTTGAAAGTATGCAATACCCATAGGTTTAGCGGTATCTGCTTCGTCGTCCTGTATAAGCTGTTCTAATGATTTTCCTTTTCTTTTAGCTAATCCTTTATTATATTCTATATAATTATCTGCTGCATAGTCCATGAAATATCCAGCTCCTGCAGTTGCAACACCATAAGCTGCTGATCCTACTGTATTTAAAAAAGCACTTGCTATTGCAGCTCCTCCTTTTAAAAACTCACCTTCTTTAAAACTTTCAATAATTTCAAGAGTAGGTTTACGTAATTGTTTTTCTTTTTCTCTTTCTGGTATTTTTTCTAAAATTTCTTCAGTACCTAATCCTTCTGTAAGAAATTCATTGTCTTTATTTTCTTTAATAAATTCTTCTACATTTTCTTCACCAAAAACAGAGTTAGCTATAGCAGCACTTGCAATATCTAGAGCGGCTGAATCTCCTGTCCAAAAATCAGCAATTCTTCCAAAGTCTGTTCCAATATTATATAATGAATTTTTTATAGATTCAAAGCCAGATACTTCAGCTGACGGTAAATCCGAAGAAACGGTTTCCGAAACTAATCCCGTATCTGCGCTTACGGGTGCTACAGTTTCCTCCACAACCGCACCCGGCGCTGTGGGAGTTTGCTTTCCCAATTCTTGGGATTCATAATATTTTATAACAGCTGCAATATTTTCTTCAGATTCACCTGCATCAATCATGCGCTGAACAATAGCTTCTATTTCATTCATATTAAACTATTTTATTTTGTTGTATATTTTTGCAATAAATCAGCTGCATTCATTTCATCTTGAGTTGGTGGAGTAAAACCACCTTGTATTGTTAATGCGTTTAATAAATCATCCGCAACGCTTTTAGCGGTTGGCACATCATAACCAGAAGCAATTAATAATTCTCTATAAAAATCTTTTTTACTAATTGGTTTATTAATATCTAATTCTATTCTTGAAGTTTTTGGAGCTCCTTTTAAATTAATATCATAACCTACAAATTTATCGTCTTCGTCTCTAGCTGTTTTAACATTAAAGCCCATGCGATTTAAAGTTGATTCAAGAGCGGTATCATTTTCTTTAATTTCTAAATTACCTATAGTTTGTATTACATTACTTTGAGGTGCTCTAGGAAAATTAAATACATTACCTTCTGCTAATATATCATTAGCCATTTTGCCGGCAGTTATTTCTTTTTTACTAGGTTTAGATGCTTTTGTGGGCTTTGGTGGGTCTATTTTAATAGGATTACCTGCTAATGCATATTCACCATTAATTGTTGTAAGTCCAGGTTGAGTTCCAATATCTTTTATAAGTAAATCCTGATAAGCTTTTGCTATTTGCTCATCAGTCGCAGTAAGTGCTTCAGATCTGTTTTTATTTAATTGGTTAGCCCAAACATCTTCTTTTTGTTGATTAGTCATAGCATTATAAGATGCAACTTGTCCTTGTATAGCTGGTGCTGCGGCTTTTACTACAGCATTAGTATTTACTTTTCTATATGTTTGATTATATTTATCATTACCAATTGTTAAAGTTGTTGATTCAAATTCACCAATAAATTCATCTTTAAATCCTCCTTTATCATTAAGTACTTGTTTATCAACATCTTTTAAAAATTCTGTATTAGTATCTGGAATATCATATATTAATGAATTACCAGATTGTAAATATTTAGTAGAATTTAAAGATCTTATTTGTGAGCCGTCTCCTCTATAAGCAATTACATTTAAACTACCATTTTCAAGATCTTGAGTTATATTAATAGATCCATCTAATTTCATAGCACTTATAGTCTGTAAAAATTCTTGGTTTATAGTAGCATCGGCTCCTGTTGCAGCAATTCCTTTAGTAATTCCAATTTCGCCTGCATTTTGGATGCTTAAATAATCTTGACTATCTGCTTGTAATGCACCAACAAAAGCTTCAGCATCAATTAATGTTGAATAAGAATTTTGTAACATTTTATTATATTCAGCTCTTTTTGCAGGATCTGTTTCAGTTAACAATGCTATTTTAGCATCCCCAAAGTTTTTAATAGCTTGATCAGCAATAGGTCTTAATTGATCAGATAATTGATATTTTTTTGTTTTTTGTTGAAAATTAGCTGTCATTTGAGCTTTTTCAAAATCTACTTTATTATATAAATCTTGTTGCTTTTTTAATTCAGCTTGTTGTTCTTTAAGAATTTTTTCTTGTTTTAGAGCATATGCATCAATACCTTTTGAAATATTTTTTCCAAATTGTGCAATTCCTGCCCCATATATTTCTCCTACTTTTGCAGGTTGTACTATTTGTGGATTTCTATAACTCATAATTTTTTAATTATTTTAAGGGCTTGAAATGGTTCCAAAATTAATATTTTGAAATTGATTAAATCTATCAGCTGGATTTGTTTTAGCTGTACCTCCAACTGTTCCAACTCCTCCTGTTCCGGGAGCATTAGATTGTATATAAGAACCCGCTATATTTCCTATTGCATTTATACCACCACTTATTGTGGCTGCTTTACTTGCTTGAGCAGCATTAATATTAACAGCAGCTTGAGTTGCTAATCCAGCTTGTCTATCAAGAGCGGCAGCATCTCTATTTTCTTGAGCGCCAAACATATATTGTTGACCCGCTATATCAGCTTGTTGTAGTCTTTGAGCTTCGCTAATTTGTAATCCTTGCATTCTTTGTGCTTCACTAAATTTAACTGCTTGTAATTGAGCTTCACCTTGTGCTTTTAATCTTTCATTAGCAACCTCTTGTTTTTCAATATCTGCTGAAACTTGTCGTTTGCTTTGTAATGCTGCTTGCGCTAAAGCAGTAGCTCCTCCAGCACTAGCACCTGTTGCTCTTAAAGTATCTAATGTATTAGCCAAAGCTAAATCAGATTGTTCCATTTGTATTTCTGCTGCCCCTGTTGCAACACCTAAATCACCATAAGGATTAGACATCATACCACTTAAATCGCTAGCCATTGAACTAATGTCTTTTGCATTAGCATAAGGATTTACAATAGGTTGTCTAGTTCTTTCTAATGAAGAAATTTTAGCATCAGTTCTTTTTTTCTCTTCTTCTGCTTTTTTTCGTTGTTTATTAGCACTTCCAGCACTAAATAAACTTCCTATTAATGAAATACCACCAGATATTAAAGCGCCAGCTACAAGAGGAGCTATTCCATAAGAAATGTTTTCAGGGGCATTTAAAAGCCTATATATTAATGTGTCTAAAATTTGTTCCATTTATTTTATTTTAATAAGATGATTCAATGTAATCCGAAGATACGGCAAATAATTCTTTTGCACCTCCAGGATCAGTAACAGAATCAGTAGATACTTTAACTGTTGCAAAATAACCTTTAATACCTGTAACGGCATTTCCAAATATTACTTCACCTGCTGCAGCTACACTATTGTTTACTAAATTAGCTTTGTATTTGTTTTCCATACGTACAAATCCGGCATAATTAATTGGCGGAGTTAATACATTAGGAAATTGATTGCCATAATTATCATAAGCACCCTCATTATAACTATATACTTTTGTAGTTACATCTTGATTTATAGCAGATACAGCTATAGGATTACCAACTTTTTGTAAATCTGATTTAAAACTATCAACTTGCCATCCATTATCACCTTCATAATTAACTGTTTTAAAGACTTTTGATAAGCTTACTTGAGGATTAAATACAAACTCTATAGAAGATGAGCTGGTAGCACCATAAAACGTTCCATGGCTTACATCAAAGCTGTAATGAATATATAATGCTGCATCGTTAAAAGTATAAAAGTTATTTTTTAAACTTGTTCCTAATGTTGGCTTATATGTATAAAAACTTTCCCATCCTTTTACATCTTCATTAAATGATAATGTATGATATGTAGGGTTAGGTGCTGGTGCCCTATTCATATCTGGTTGTAATGATAATACATATTGTTTATTGTAAATATCCCACATACCCATTGCTTTACCACTTGTAGTTGTACTATTTAATGAGCTTAAGTTATCTCTAAAAAAATCATACATTCCATATTTAGATATTTCTGATATACCATCAACTGACAATCTTAGTACAGCATTTCTTTCTTTATCAGTAAAATATTTTCTATAGCCATATACTGCAAAACTTTCTGGGTTTTTACTTATACCAAAGTTTCCAGCAAAAGCTTGTATTTGACCAATTACATTAGGCCCAGTAGTTACAGTAGCATTTCCTTCAGCTGAATAAATTGCATCTTTATCAATTAAAGCTCTATTAACTTTATTTTCTTGAAATATTATAAGATTTGTATCTTCCGCATATAACTTTTGTATTGAACCATTAGCAGGATCAACAGATTTAGTAATATCTTCCCCAACTGAGAATACATTAGTATTATTAATGCCTGTTCTTGAGTTAAATACTCCTGAATATATTAATGAATTTTGTTTATGTATAGCATTAGGTTCAGATTCAACTAAATAAGCGCGCACACCATAATCTACATTAGTATTATTATAACCACCACGTATTCTAGCTTCTTCAACAAACCATGATTTTGATTGATTTGCTGTAGCATCTTGTGGTATAGCTTTAGCTGAACCATTAATACCATTCCAAATAACATTATCGCCGCTTGCATCTACAACTTTTCTTAATATAAAGCTGTTAAAATATTTAACTTCTACTACTGCTGCCATATTTTATTATTACTTATTTATTATATTAATTACTGACCAGTTTCTGAAGGTGTTGCAGTCCTAGTTAATTTTTCTCCAGTAGCATTAAATTGTGCCGCCCATCTTCTATCTTGATCAGTATAAGCAAAATTATTTGTAATTGGTTGGCCTTCTCCTTTTATCCATGAATTCCATGTTCCATCTCTACCTGTTTTAGTATTACTAAATGCAGGAATATAAGTATGCCATTTGCCTGATGATTGACTAGTTGGTGTCCATTTTGTTGATAATGCTGAATCTGTATAAAATTGAGTTACATATTTACAATGCCATTCTTTCGCAAATACAGATACTGATGGAGTTGAATTTTTTAACGAGTTAATACTTGTGCTATCACCACTTGATGAAACTTTATATTCAAAAAATGTTGGTGATGATGAAGGGCAAGTAGGATAATCTTTGGGATAATAAAAATCTCCATATTTTATTGTTATATTATAACGATTACTATTATAAAAAACAGAAGTTGTTTCAGGACATCTTACATTTCCAGCTGATGGATTATTAAGATCCATATTAATAGTTACTACTCCTTCTTGAGCATTAGGACCAATATAATATCCATTATAATATTGAGCAGCTCCAAAAGGATAACCAACTAAAAGTCTATAATCTCCAAATTTATCAGGTTGTTGTTTATAACCTTGATCTTTACCAATAGCAAAAGTTCTATTTGCTTTTCCAAATAATGGCCCAAATTGACCATTAGCACCTGAATATTGAGTCATAACAGACATTACATCAGTAACATCAATACCATTTACAAAATTGTTACCTAACACCGGTGTTGAAGTATTTTTTTGATTAATAACACCTTCTTTATTTATTGTATTTGGACCTGTATCTGAAGAAAATATATTAAAACCAGAATTAACTAAATTAGCTTCATAATTTACTTCTTGAGCGCCACCAAAAAATATTTGATTGTTTTCTATATCTGTAGCTCTTACCCAAGGACTAGAAGCATTAGGACGATATTGTAAATAACAAGGCCAAGTTACGTAGGGGCCTTGCGCCCAATTAGTTCCTGCGTTACCACCACTTCCAGTAAATGCAAATGCTAAGCCAGGTGCTGAATATTGTTTTAATTCAAAATCAACACTTATATATGCAGTGCCTTGTGTTAAGTTGCTTAAAGATTGATTGTTATTATAAACAACATTATTGTTTTTATTAGTAATAACAGGAGGTTGAGATTGCAAAGTTTTACAATATTGTCTTGTTACAGTTACAGCAGCTTCTGTTGGAGATGCTAAATTGTCATTTAATGCTAACGCAGATATAGGTTGTCTTAAATTATCTATTGTTGTACTTTGCTGAGCTGCATTAGTTACGTCTGATACCCAATAAAAACCTTGACTTATTGCCCCTAAACCACCAGCAATAGTTTTGCAATCAGCAAAAGCTCCATTAGCAGGCTCAGCCCCAACGGTGGTATTTATAAGACATGTTGTGCTTAGCGCACCATTAGCTGATCCCCCGTCTGCATCTGTTAATGTAACCGTACCGGAAAAAGATCCTGCAGCAGTTCCTGTTAAATCTTGCAATACACCAGTAGATGAATCAATTGTAATTGGTGATGTAGGATCACCATTAATTAAACTCCACACTAAACCTTGACTTGTATAACTTCCTCCAGTATTTGAGCCATTATTTCCTGTAAATGTAAATATGTCTTGTGTTCCTGGAACAACAGCTATAGTTGAAGGGCAGTTAGTTATTTGAGGTGTAGCATTTGCTAAGCTAGCTTGGTAATCTATTATTGTAGAAGAAGCATTACCTAAATCTTGAACATTAAAATTAAATGTAAAATTATTTTGATTAGGATCCGAGTTAAAAAAGAAATATGCCGAAGTTTGTAACACATAAGAATCTTGCGAATATGTTGCTCCGTTTGGCGTTGGAGTTCCGCTTGCTGTTTTAATTATAATTATACCTGTCCTATTAGCGCCTGTTCCGTCTACTATAGTATTTATATTAACTTGAGAAAGGGGTATAGGATTATCAGTTAAATCTAATGGCCAAAAATCATTTGTAATAACTGAATTTATTCCATTTACTTCAGATTGAGTATAAGTAATAGGACTAAAGCCTGTTGGATTTTGGTTACCAGTATTAATTGCTAAATTTAAATCAGATATAAGACCTGTTGTTGAAGTTTCCCAATAAATATCTAATAATGATAAAGTAGGGCTTGTTTCATATATACCTAATAAAATATTGTAATTACCAGAAGCATGTATATCAGCACCTATAGGATTTGTAGAATCACCCTGTGTTGATCTTGCTAATAAAGGATTTGATTTAGATTGATAAATATCAGAGTAATCTGTTGTTGTGCCTAATATATCATTTTGTTCTCCAATAGTAGATACCGTATCTGATGATTGACCAGGATAATATTGTTCATTAAAAGCTGGAATATTAGTTGAAGCATCAGGAGTAACTCTTCCAAACAATTGTACAGAACTTCTAAATTGTTTTTGTTCTGGCCCCACTTCGCTTAAATCACGTGGTACTTTATTTATATTATCATTTAAAAGAGTTATATAAGAAACTGTATCTTTAGGATCATCTAGTAATCCCCCAGGATCTTGATTTAAAATACCAGGTAAATAAACATTATAATAATCTTGTTCTGTTTGTTTTACAACAATTTTATACGAATACCAGCCAAGCGGATTATAACTAGCTGATCCCGTATTTCCATTATATAATCCTGCTCCGCCACCTGTAATTTCACTTGTAAATAAAACTTTTAATGAATCACCAGGCCAAGTAGCTGGTAAATTATTAGCTGTTGTTTTATAAGGATGATAATATGTTGATCCCTTAAACACACTACCGCTTTCAGTAACGTCGTCTGCTGTTACAGAAGATAAAATTACAGAAGATGTTCTTCCAAATTTATCAGATAAAACAATACCAACTTGATAATTTCTATTTTGTTTTAAAGTATGCATAGGATATTCAGTAATACTTGTATCCCATTGTGTTTCATTCGTTCCTGAAACATTAAATGCGGATTTATTAGATGCATTTACTGAATACTCTATATTAGCAGGTGGAGTATGTTTATCTTGAAAATTACTATATACAACTCTATTGCTAATAATTTCTTGACCAAAAGCTTTTACAGGTACTTTATCATATACTCTGATTAAATCTGCATTTGGTAATGTTTTAAAAGGTTTTCTGGCTTGATAATTATATTGAACAATGTCTGTAGTATTAGACACAAAATCTGCAGTTTGTATATCAATAGTATCTATAACTTTTATTGTAGTTCCATCGGATTCTTTATATAAAATTTCAATTTCATTTACTTTAAAGCTATTGTTCAATTGATTTGCATTAGAAGGTAATGGAATTTGTAACAAAATATTATCTGCTTTATTTTCCATAAAATCAACTATTGTACTTCTATAAGCTGAATTTTCATCTTTAGAATTACCAGTGGGCGTAGTATTATTTAAAAAATATCCGTCTTGATCTGGTATAAAAGCAGGTTGAGTAAAAGGTGCAATTAATGAATACTCATTATCATCAAATTTAAATCTATAACTAAATCTTACAAATTTATCATTTAAATAATTTGGATCTCCAGGATAATTAGCTGCATAATATGGATTTGGTGTACCATTTGGTAAATTTTGGCTAGTTCTATCATACATAGCTGTTTCATAAACACCTGTATTTGCACCTGTTTCTTTGTAAAGTTGTATAGGTTCAAATGGATTATATTTAGCAACAGATATTTGTTCTTCTTTAGTATAATAAGTAGGTGTTGTGGCTGGAGCTATAGGTGCTGCAGAAGCAATATTTATTTTACGAGGTTGATTTCTATTATCTGTAAAAAATAAAAAGTTTTCTAAAACATTTACACCAATAATTAAATTAGTTGTAGCAAAATTTAAAAATGCACCTTGTAATAAAGGAGTAGCTGTATTTGAATTTACATTATAAGAATAAACAAAATTATTTGCATTAGGGTTAAAAGCATTTGGATTAGTAGACAGAGGTGTATAATCTGTTAAAAATATATAAATAACCTCATTAGTTGAATCTGTAAATTGACCAATAGTAGTCAAATTAGGTACACTAGTTAAAGCTGCAAAATCTAAAAGTAATTTATTACCTCTTACATTTTGTAAGGCTCCAACGTCAGCTCCTTCGGATCTACTAACTTGTATATTAATTCCTTCTCGATATTCACCTGATGGTAGTAATCTAGCATCAAGATCTTTATTCATTTTGGATTTAATAAAAGCATTTTTTACTTCAGCCATTTAATTTTAGTGTTTAATCCACTTGGATTTATTAGTCATTACTTGAGTAAATTCTTCTAATTTAATATTAGATAATCTAATTTTAGCATTTCTTAATTTAGCGCTTCGTTCACGCTTTAATCGGTTAATTACATATTCAGGTATATTAATACGGCTAGCTAATATAGCATGACTAATATGAGCATATAATGCTTCTTCAGCCATTTTAGGCACTTTCATTGTTGTATCATAAGCAACACCATCTGATATATATTCCAGTATTATCAATGCTCCATTTAGATCACTCGAAAAAGACATTTTACCAACTCTTTCATCTATTGTAAACCATCCATTTACTTGTGTTAACTCTGGATCCAGCCCATAACGTTGACCATAAAAACCTCCGTATCCCCAATCAAAATTCCATATATCTAATGGTGCTAATCCATTATTAATATCTTCAGTTGTAATACCTCCACTTAATAATCTTGGATTTGCTTTATCCCATCTTTCGTTAGTTTGAGATGTGCCTTCTAACCCTTGATCATAAGAGCCGGAAGTTTGTGCCCCGTTATTATCTTGCAAAGGTGTATTATAAGGGTTTGAAGTTAAAGTTGTAGGATAAATAATATGTTTAACACCTAATTTATCTACCCATGAACATTTTACATAATTTACATAATCTTGCGGTAATGGAACAGATAAAGTTGGTGGTATGGTTAATTCGGATGAATGTATGCTTTTTAAAGTATCATAACTAAATTCTTGTAGCCCTCTTTTAGCATGAAATAAAACATCTGTTCTTTTAACACTTGGTATTAACTTTCCAGCCCCTACATATGCAATCATAAAATTATTAATTACATCATTCATTGATGTATATTGATAACTTCCATAATTTTCTTGAGTAGTCCTTCCAAAAGCATCTTCATTTCCATATTCCCCACCTGTTTCAGTTTTTAATTGTACAACAACAAAACTTCCAGTTGCTAAAGCATTTGTAAAAGTTATTGTATTTTGAAAAACAGTATATTCTTGAATATATTCAACAAAACTACCAGGCAAACCTGTTAAGCTTATGTAAAGTACAAAATTATTTAATCCAAAATTTGGATCTGTAGGTGAATAATTACCATATATTAATTTAGTATTAAAAGTTGTAGTAAAAGATAATTGATTAGCTGCAACTTTAAAGCCCTGAGTACCTTCGTAATATTGTCTATTTGTTTCGGTTATTAAACCTCCGTCAACTTCTGCCATAATTTATTAGCTTTTTTTGTTTATTTCGTCCATTTGAACTTGTTGTGCTGCTGCTTGAATAATTTGAGGATCTCTAATAACTATTCCCGCATATATTAATATTCTTAATATTACTTCTGTTTGTTCAGAATCCTGCAATTCAAAATTTACCGATCCAGTTGGTTGTGTAGCAGCATTAAAAGGATTGGCATTATATATATATTGCCCTAAACCCCCTACATCAAAGCCCCATATAACATTTTTAGGCTTTCTTATAAAATCCACTGTTATTTTTGAAGTTATTTCAATTGGTTTTACAAAAAGTTTATTGTTTTCATATAAATAAACAGGCCAAGAAGTTGATGGCTTTGTTAATTGTGATTTATTAATATAATAAAAATCACCTCTTTGAAGTCTTTGAAGTTCAACTTCATCGTTATATAATACAGTACCTAATCTATAAAAAGTTATAGTTTCTCCAAATCCATCTGTGGTTGGTAATGTAAAATACGGAGTTGCTGGATTCGTTGTTGAATCATACGTAGCATTTCCAAATGTTTTAAAAATAGATATTTTTTCATCTAAATTTGTTATTCTATCTGAATAATCTGTATCGGCTTGTGGAACACGTATTTGCTGATTTAAATCTTCAAAATACTTTTCAAATATTTCAAGCTGAACCTGATTACCAATATTGTTAAATTCTTGAGGTGTCATATAACCTCTTTGTTCTTTATTTAATATTAATAAAACGGTTTGATATACGGTGTTTACGTTTATAGCCATTATTTTTTATTATTTTAATATAGGAGGATAATTTTCATATCCCCCTTATATTAATATTACATGTTATTTTAATTTTTTCTCAATAGATTTAAATACTTCAGTACCCTCATCTGTTTTGAAAAAAGCTGCCATTGCTGAATATGGATTTTCATCAAACGGAACAGTCATTAATTTTTTATCATTCGAAGCCCAAGAAAATGTTCTTTGATCTTGCGATAATTTTATAATACCTGATTCCTGTGCTACAATTGCAATATTACGTAGCTCAACATTATCATCAGCAGCTAAATCTAAAAATAAATCTGGTTTACGTTTAGCAAACAATAATAGATCTCTTCTTATTTCTTTTGAGCTCATTGTGGTTACTTGAGAACCTACTTCAACTCTTAAGATTGCTTCTGCATGATCTATATCAATATTCTTAGCAGCATTTAATGCGTCAATTTGCATTTCTAAATCATCTAATTCATCTTTAGCTTCTTCTATTGCATCAAATTCTGTATATGCAACATTTAATTTTGGATGATATAATGACAATAATTTTTGCAAATTTTGTTTTTCTTTTGGAACTGTTAATGTTCCGTCTTTAAAAATAATATGCCCTAATGTTGCTTCACCTTTTTGCTCCGCAGCAAATGGAGAAGTTTGATTAGTTGCATATCTTAGTTCCTTTTGTTCATTAGTTTTAGAATCAAACCATAGTAATGGAACTTTAGTTGTATGACGAGAAGGTATTGTTAATGTTAAAGGACTTTTGTTTCCTGTTAAATAATAATTTCTGTCTTTAATTTCCCACTGTGGTTTAGTGGATTTTTTAATTGTTTCTTTTACCACTGGTGCTTCCTGTTCAATTACTGGAGCATCAATATTTTTAGCTTTTTTAGCCATGATATAATATAATTTAAAAGTTAATATAAAAAATTACCCAAGGGGCTTGCGCCCCCTGAATAATAATATGTATAATCTACTATTTAGTAAATAATACGAAGTTGTTTGCAGCCTGAACTACTAAACATCTTTCAGATAGGAAATGAACTTCCATCGCATCTAATGAAGATGTATATGCACCTCCAACAGATCCTGTTAACCAAGACTTCATTCTTCTATCATCCGCTTCAGATGCACGGTAACGTACATGTAAGAAAGGTCGTCTGATATTAGTTCCTAAGATTTGGTCATATACAGTTGATGTACCAGCTGGAACAAGGACACCATCAATAGGATTGTCTGCCATTGCACCTCTAGTAGAAGCATCATTTAAGTATTTCCAATCAGTTTTATAGAAATCATAAGAACCTCTACGGAAACCAGTAAATCCAAGATTTAATGCCATCTCTTCAGAGTTTTCAAATAATCCATAAGCTGTTCCTCCATTTGCACCAGCAGAAAGAGTAGCTAACATATCATCAAAATCTAAAGACGTAGAACGATTTAAGAAAAGCATGTTTTCTTCAATAGCTCCTTGAGTATCTAAATTTTTAAGGATATTGTCAAATGTACCTAATCCACCAGCAGCAACGAAGCCACTTACTACATTACCTCTATCTTGAATAGCTGCAAATAAACCTTGAGTACCACCATAAGCAATACCTGCAATTCCTGCAACACCAGAACCAGCTGCTGCTAATTCTCCTTCAACTACAGCCATTTCTAAGTAATCTTCAAAACGTAAACGAGTTTCTGATTCAGCTTTTAAATACCATAAGAATCCAGATGTTCCATCTTCAGTTGCTACTTCAACCCATCCTATTTGAGCAGTATCAGATCCATTGATCGCATACTTTTCTTTAATAATGATAGGGGAATTTTGAAACTGTGTAAAACTTGGAGTTACACTTTTAATATCATTGTCTGTAGTTCCTTTTCTATATTCAGAACCATAAACAAATATTTTTAATCCTGCCGTAGCCTGTGCAATCGTAGGAGCAACATTAGCTGATGTATACGATTTAACAGAAATACTAGCCACACCACCTGCTGTTACGCTTGCAACTACAAGAGCTTTAACTTCTGCTCCATTAGCTGGATTCATAATAACGATAGTTTGATTTACAGAAATAACATTTTCAACAAATGCTGCACCTGCACCACCTACGGGGAATGTAATATCATCTGCTACTGCAGCTGAGTGAGTACATCCATCATAAGCAATATGTAAACGGTTTTGCTCAGACCATACAATTTGGTCAGAAGTCATGGGCATTTCTGCACCAACCATTCTTAAGAAGCCAGATAATGTTCTGTTTCCATAACGCTCTACTTCTTGTTCATAAATTTCAGGAAGGTATTGTTGCGCGAAGTCATTGTTACCATCGGTGAAACTTAAATAATTTGTCTCTAAAAGCTGTTGCTTTTGAGACGGTTTAATTGACCCAAATACCGGGGCCACTGGAACTGTTGCCATAATTTTAAATTTTAATTTTTAATTGAATCTTTTTTTCTTAATTGTTAATTTTGAAGAATCAAGTCCACTTATAGCTCTGACCTTAAGACCATTAACAAATACATTTCCGTCAGCAGTAGCTCTAGGCTCTGTGCTAACATTTTTGGATTTATCAATAACGTTCTTAACTGCATCAGCTTTTCCTTGTTCATAAAAATGATTTGCAATTTTATCTACATTAGATGCTGCATACATAGCTTTATGATAACCTTTAGTATCCACAACTTCACCTTTATCATTTAGGAACTTCCCAATAATATTGTTGATATTAGATTGATTATCAGCAACTTGATCTGTATTTTGAACTTTATATCTAAACTTTTTATCACCTACATTGAAATCAAAACCTTTGAAATCATTATTAAATAATTGTTTAGTATTAGATTTAAATTGTTCATGCTGCTGTTTAGCGACATTTTGTTCTTCATTATATCTGTTAAAAAAGTCTAAAGCTTTTTGTTGCTCTTGAGTAGCACCAGGTTTCAACTTGATTTCCTGATAGTATTTACTTTTAAGCTCATCCAAATAACTTTTGGCTTTTGCAACCTCTTCTTTGTACGCTAATTTCTTTTTACGTACATCTCGCTCATCATCTACGTCTTGATCATATTCAAATTCATCTTCCATAAGAAAGCTAATTTCTTCAAAATCTAAATGAGGACGAGTATTTTTATAATATTCTCTTAAAAGCGTTTTATCATTAACATTATTATAATCTGCATTTAGTCGAACATAATCTTCAATATTTCCACCAGTTTCTTTCATAAATGAAACTAAGCTTTCAATATTTTCGGGTAAAATTCTTTCGTCTTTTACCGCTTCTTTAATTTCTTCTTTAATTGTTTCTTGCTTGGTTTCTTCTTTGTCCCCAATTTCAACAATTTCTTCTAAGACTGTTTCTTCTTTAGAATCTTTGGCAGTAGTTTTGGGTTCATTGTTTCCTTCAACCACTTTTTTGCCATCTTCGGATGATTCGCGAACATCCACTTCATTTGTGCTTTGCTCCTGAACGGCATCTTCTTCTTTTTTTTCGTTAGGTACAATTACTTTTGTAACTGTTTCTTCTTTTTCAACTTTAGGTTCAACCAAATTTACTTTTGTAATTTCGTTTTTTTTCCCAAGCTTTTTCATTTTAGGTTTTTTCTTTATTTTGAAATCCCCCTCTTTAATTTCTGGTGTTGTTGACATAATATAATAGTATAAAATTGATTAATAAAAAATTATCTAGGATTAAATTGTTCTAATCCAAATCCGTCTAAGTTGTCATTTCCAGCGGATTCAAAATTCTTAGGTAATAAATCATTTTGTCTTTGATTTATTAACTCAGATTGTTGTGTTCCTTGTATTCGAACACGTTGATCTTTACGATCTTCAATTTCTTTTTCTTTATTTGTTTCAGCTTTACCTTTAGCTTGAGCTAATTGAACTTGATAATTAAATTCCTCTGCCATAAGTTCTCTTTTAATTTGAGATTCAGTACGCATTCTTTCAATTTCAAATTGTGACTTAGCTTGTTCAATACTAACTTTCTCAGCTGTAATAGCCTGCTGCTTTTGTACCTCTGCTAATGCAGCTGCTTCAGAAGCTTTTGCATTTGCTTCTGCTTGAGCATTTATATTAGCTAATTGCTGTGCTTCAACTGCTTCTTGTTTTTTCTTACGTTTAAATTTAAGAGTTTGATTAGCAAGCTTTAAATTTTTAATTTGTCTTATATCAATTGCATCTTCTAAATCAATTCCACCTGATTGTAATGCAACTTGAATATTTTGTTCTAATTGAGCTTGTTCTTCTGCTTCTGGTTCTAATTCTAAATATATACCAAAATCATATAAATTTAAATCTTTTATTTCATTTAATGTTTTAACATTAAATTTTGAAATACTTTGTTTTAATGATTCATTAGTTAATGGATTTTCTAAACAATCAGCAATTCTTAATGATATATTTTCACATATTCTTAATGTTAAAAATAAACTAGATTTTAAAATATGTTTAGTTGCAATATTAGATTGATTTGCTGCTATCTTTTGTAATCCAACTAATGCATTTTTATCAGGGGTGCTTGCGTCTCTTGCTTCATTTAATCCGGTAACATCTCTTATCATTTGCAAATAATATTGATATGTACCAATTAATGAATTTATTTTTGCTTGGCCCGCAGAGGAAGTTAGTTCTTGTACAGGAACTTTACCTCTATTTAATTCGCCATCTTGTGTTAAAGATCTTCCTACAATACTACCTGTTTGAAAATACATGTTCAAAGCTTCGGCTGGATTATAATTTGTACCATTACCTAAATCCACTTCTGCTAATCCATCCATATCTAAAAATACTCCATCAGGAACTATTCTAGACATTACTTGTTGTAATTTTAAATGAGTTAATTGAATCATATCAGCAAATCCCGTAATTCTACTTACTAGCGATTCTATACGACCTTTATACATTCTAGGTGCCGTAACAGCATAATTCATTTTAACTTTAGTAGTATCTGCGTAAGGCCTAGTCATGTTTTCACATAACTCCCACCTTAACATTGTATTATTACCTAATACTTTAACTCCATCATATAATACTTCAATTGTTCTTGAAACTCTTTCAAAATTATCATTTGGAGGAGGATTAAAAGTGTCTGGTTTTTCAATTACTTTTTCTAATCCACTTTCTGTCTGCTTTATTTTAAACACTTGATTCATGTAAGTTTTATACTCGAAGTATAATACTTGAACTGTATTTTCATCATAATTACCCCAGCCTGAAACGTATTGCTTATTACCTGGCATATTTTGTATATCTTTTAATTCTTCTTCAGAAATATACGGAAATTGCTTTTTTAATTCTGGTATTGTTATTGATTTTACTTCACCAGCATAATATATATCTTCAAAATCAGGATCTTCGGTATATGAATAAACTAAATAAGCTGGATCAACATAATCAACAACAATTCCATTTGTTACATTAAATGATGTTTTTGAAGCACCAATGCCTAATACAGCTAAATCATATACACATCTTTTTTTAATGTTATCATATTTATTATTAGCAAGTACATTATTTATAGCTTCTTCTTCAGCTATTTCTACAGATTGTTTATAGCTAGTTTGCATCATAACTTCTAACTCCTCTGGAGTTTCTGGCAATTGTTCTGCAGCTATAGGTGAATTAGAAAAATCCTCACCTAATAATTTATTAGCCATTCCTTGTAATTCTTGTGTATACATATCTCTTAATACACTTCTTGCATATTCTGTTTTTTCTTGTAATGATGCAGGGTCTTGAGCAAAAGCTTTTATTTCAAAATCTTTATCTGAGATACCATTTACTACAATGTCTATAAACTTTGGTATAACCGGCACGGGTTTCCAATCTAAATTTAAATAAGACAAATCACCATTAATAGATAATTCATCTTTATATTTTTGAATTGATTGTTCACCTCTGGCATACAATCTTAACTGGTGGTAATTGTTCCAAGAAGTTTGGTATCTATTCCAATTACTTCTACCTTGATTAAACCACTCTCTTTCTATAGCATGAGCAACTTGTCTACCATAATCTATACTGGCTTTTTCTTCATTGCTTACTACTTGACTTGGAAATGAGCTATTAGGGTTTGTATATACATTCATTTATTTTATAATTTTTGAGGTACTACCATCATTATTGTACTTTTTTATACCTAAATTTATTGTAGTTTTAATTCTTTTACTTACAGGTGCATATCTATTTTTATTACAAGCCATTATTGCAAGTCCTGAACTAATTGATGCATCATGAGCAGTTCTATTGTTAATATTAAACTTTGCCCAATCTTCTAACGTTCTTTGAAAATACATATCGCCATATCCTTCTCCTAAAAAACCCACTTTAGTTTCTATATAAGATTCTATAGCAGCTGCATGAGCCTGCTTTATATCTTCACTTGAATTAGGTATTCCACCAATTTCTTTTTCTGTTACAGATAATTTACTAAATTTTTTATCAGGTCTATTCATTGAAAACCCTCTGTAACCCCTTCTTTTAAAATGATATAATAATCTTGGTTTATTATTTTCTGCAAGTATTGGCATTCCATAAAAAACACATGCCATTAATACATCTTCAAAAAATATTTCTGCTGTTTGTGGTCTGGCTATATATTCTAAAAAAAATTGATCTAATGGAGCTTCTTCCATTGAAAACTTTGTTAGCCCATGAAGTGATCCATTCGAACCCCTCCTATCAACCGTACCAGAAATATCATAACTATCACAACCAAAAGCACCCAGGTGCTCGTTTCCGGGGTATTTAATTCCATTTTTTTCTATTGTTCTATTTTGAAGATTATATGGTGGTATCCAACTTATTTTAAATCTTCCTTGTTTATTTGGAGTAAAGATAACTCTTGTATCTACAATTCCATTATACCATTGAAAATTACCTTGACTTATTACATTTGTATTACGCAAATCATTGTTATAATCTATTTGCTCGTAAATTTTACTTAAATTAAATAAAGCTTGTTTAGCTTCATCTCTAAAAGCATGATCTTCTGTTCTTGGAAATTGCCGATATAATTCATTTAAACTATCTTGATCATCTTTTAAACCATCAACTTCGTTTTCCCAATGTTGTATTACTCCTATATCAATTTCTTCGTTGTCGATACCTTGAACAATTTGTTCGGGTGTTTCGAATACAGGAAATCCATAAGTATTAATGAATCCTTCGTAGTTCCATTCCATAGGTATGAACAAACTATATAATCCTGAGCTAGTCTGTCCATTGCGGTTTCTTTTTGTAACATCAGATTCGTAATATAATTTTTTAAAATTTTTTCCGCCTTTATCAAGTGAATTAGATGTTGATCCCATCATACACTTACCTATAATTTTACTACCTAATCTTAATGTAGTTTTTGTTACTCGCCAATTATTAAGAATATTGTCAGGTCTTTCCCATTTGCCTGATTCATCGTGTACTAATAATTTTAATTTTTCACCATCATAACTATTGTCTCCAGTGTTTTTCCAATCAATAGTTGTATCTAATCCTTCTAATATTTGTTTTTCACTGGTTTCAGTAATACTCTTTTTAGTAAACTTTGATGCTGGAACCCTGTATGCAAGCTCTGACTTGGGTCGATCCATTCCGTCTTGTATTGGTTTGAAAAAAAACGGGTAGTTAACTGATATGGGTACAACTTTATCTGTGAACATTTTCTTAGCATCAGAGCCTGATTTGGACAATATCCCAAACCGTGCGTCTGAAGTAATTGTAGCTTGATGGACGGTTTCTGCTGAAGACATAAAGCTAAAACCGGATCTACGGTTTTTAAGATAGCACATTCCATAACATCGTTTATCGGCTTTGCAGGCTTCCCAAAAAATGAAGAAGAATCTATTAGCCTCTCTGAAGTCTGGCTTCCCAACATCAATTTTGGTGTGCTGCAGGTACATATAATGAGAGCCAGTAATATAAGTAGGAATTTTATTATTAATAAACCAATAACCTTCTTCACGCCTTGTAAATTCTCTATTGATATAATCATACCATTTATCTTTAAAATTACTAGGATAAGTTTCCCATTCAAATATACTTTTAATTTGATTTAATTCTTTTGGAAAAACGTGAGGTTGCCAAATATTATTATTATTTTCAACAACTTTAGGTGCTTTAGGTAAGGCTATTACTAAATTTTGTATTTGAATAATATCACCAATGGTACCATCTTTGCTTATAATAATTACATCATGCTCTTTATTATAACCATACTCCCATTTTTTATACCTATTATTTTTTTTTATTATATTAGGTTTTATTGGGGAAACATTTTGAACCAATGTTTGCGCGTACATTATTTTGATCTTCTCTCAGCAAATCCGCTGAATGATTCTTTTTTTTCTAGTGGCTTATTTTCTAATAAACTTTTTTCAGCTTCAATACGTGTAAGTATTTCAAACGCATCAAATATTGCTAATTTTTTTGTTGCTGCTGCATTTTTTAATCTATCTGCAGATATATCATCATCTCCTCCTGTAACAATTTTTTCTTCAGCTACTTTAATTAATTCTTTAACTGCTTTTTGCCCAGCTTGGATTATATTCAACTTCGTTTCCTTCGTATTCATATTTAATTACTATATCATTAGATTGCATACAATAAAGTCTTTCATTATCAATAATAAAATCCCATTCACTGTTTGGTGTAAACCCAATTAAGTCTCCTGGATTGATTCCAGCAACTTTTAAGGAGCTATTACCATATTTTAATATACCAACAAGCTTTTTTTCTTTATCAAGCGTTAAAACGTCCGTATCAACTATTGGTTTAACAAAACAACGTTCAGATATTGTATTCCATTTGTTATTTTGTTTATATAAATACATTTGTGTTATATCACAAAAATATTGATTTTCTTTAAACCATGACCGGCTGTTTTGTTGCTTGCCTTTCATGTTATAAAACTTCCTAAAAACATTTTGATGAACAACAACTAAATCACCTTTTTTTATTTTAGTTGAATATGCTATAGGCGTTTCAATTACTAAAGCAATTCTATTTATTGCTTTCCAATTTTCAATAGATGTATTTAAAATTAATTTTTTATTGTTAATTTTAATTTCATTATTATATCTTTCGCCTGCGGGTTTTATTATAAAATCGTATATGCTTTTCATTTAATATTGTAGATCATATTCTACAGAAATAGCCATGTTAGAATTAAACTTTTTCCAAGGCATAATTTCATTATTTTTTTTAATATGAATATTATATGAACTATCTTGATCTTCAAATAAAATGTAAGCTATTTCATGGCCTCCATAAACTTGCTGCCCTATAGCATAATGCATAGCTTCATTTTTATAATCAGCTCCAATACTTATTTTTCTAATAATAGAAGACATTATTATTCTTTGTTTTCTTCTTCAGGTATTTCAGTATAAGAACCATCTTCGATATTAATTCTTATTCTACCGTATTTAGTTTCAAGCTCTTGTTTAAATTCCTCAATTTCTTGACTAAGCCCCGCTTGCTGATGCAGTAATGCATGCTTTTGAGATTCTAACTGCCCTATAGCTTTTATAGTGTCGCTTAAGGTTTCTTGTTGTTTTTGAATTTTTTCTAATTCTTCTGTAGATATAGATGTTGTTTCTACTTTTTTCATTTTATTAAATTTAATTGTTATTTGTAAATATAATTATTTTATTTTGTTTTGTCTTTTATTTTTTCAAAAGTTCGTAGGCCGCCAAGACCAAGCATGCCTAATAAAACTGTCATTAAATGTTCCATTTGTAAAGCAGGTGGAATATCAATAGGCTTTAATATCCATATAAACAAATCACGAACAATAAAATTATAGGCTAAAGCAATTCCGCAAATCCATCCAATAAATGGTCGCCAACCAGCAACAAATATACTACGATGGCCTGCTTCAATTTCATTTATTTTAGTTTGTAAAGATATTAATTCATTAGGATCTAACTCCTTACCTTTTATTGCTTCTCGTATATCCCAAGCTAAATTACCTATTGGAGTTTTACCCCCGCGTCCACCTTTTAATAATCCAAGCAATACTTGCCACATAATCTATTGTTTAACCGAGCCTCCACCGCGATTCAATCTTTTTATTTTACTTTCTTGTAGTTTTATCATTGTTTTTATATCAGGGCCTGACATATTATAATTTTTTGCTATACTAGAAATTCTATTAAATTGTTGTGGATCTGTTCTACTTAATCTTCCAAATGCATCAGCATCTTTTTGAGCTTGAAATTGAGTTAATCTATCAGGACCAGGTTGAGACGGTTGTTGTTGTCTACGTGACATTTTTGTTTCAAATTCATTTTCTAAAGATTTTAAACTTCTTTTTGTAGGCGTAACTTCTGTTCTAAAAGATCCAGTTCTTGAATCACCAAAACCTTCAGGGGCTGGTCCAAACGGATTTTCTTTTGATACTGGTTTTGGATGTCCATCTACATGATTAAACAAAGCGCTAGACTCCATTTTTTTAATTGCGTTATTTCTAAATGGAGTTCCGTCTGAGGTAGCTCTATTATCAATAGGCATGTATTTTAAATCTTTATTCATTTTTTTTATATTAAATTGTTTTATTATATGCTTCTTTTTCCCAAGGTAAATTTGAAGCACCTTCTTTCATTGTTGCACGTGGGTATCTTTTACCTTTCCAAAATACCGCTGAGTCGTTATAATCTAAATCACCACGACGCATTTGATCTAAATGAACTTGCTCGTGGTTTATAACATTTTTTAACTGCTCTTTATTAGTAATATCTTTATTTACTAAAATACTACCATTACGATTAGCCTTACCTAAAACACCCTCACCTAAATTTACATTATAGATAGGAGTATTATCAATAGTATATGGTGGGTTATTTAAACTGAATGCCACTTTTTTGTTGCTGTTTATATGGGAACATTTTATTTAATGCTTCTTTACGATGACTACATCCGCATGGGATGTTTAATCCTTCCGAAACTCTATCTACAATTGTTTTAATTCCTGTAGCAGTAGTAATTTTTTCTACTGTATCACCTAATCCTCTTGATTTCATTTAATTATTTTTATTACATTCTTTTTCCAATACGTTCTGCTCTTTTAGCCATTCTATCATATTTTCTTCTTTGCTTAAGTGCTTTTGATTGATTTTTAGCAATATCAGATGTACTACTTGAAGACTTAATATTTTTAATAGCTTTTTCACCTTTAGCTCTTGCTTGACTAGCTTTTGCAATAGTCTTTTTTAATCTTCTACTTTTTCTAGAATTTGTTGCATCTTTAACAATAGGCATAATTTTTAAATCAGCTTTTGCTTCTGCAGATTTAACTTTTGGTCCATCAGTTTTAATTTTTTGTGCATAAGTGTTAGTAGTTTTTACAGCTTTAACTTTCTTTCTTGCTTTTACTTTTGGTTTTGTTTTTACCGCCGGCTTTGTTTTAGCTGAAGAGCCTATACCAAATCCTTCATTTCCGGATCCATCATTTTGCACACCACTTGTTCCAATAGATTTTATTTGAGTTGGTGGTTTTAATTGATTAGCCGCATAGTTAGCTTGTTTTTCAGTCATAGGACCAAAATCATTTTTTGCAGATCCAATAGGACCTAAATTGGCTTTATTGGATGTAGACGTTTTTTTAGCAGCTAATTCAGCCATAGTAAGATTACCAGAAGCTCTTCTTCTTTGTTGCACTTTATCTGCAACTTCTTTAGTACCTATACTTCTTAAAGCTTTTATAATTAACCCGTCAACTTCTAAGGGAGTTTTATAACCTTTATTAAGATTAAAAAGAGCTGAATTTTTTTTCATGTTATTTTTTTGAATTAGCAGGTTTACCCATTTTTGATCCGTAACCTTTGTTAAGATTTGCAAGCGCAGAACCTCTATTATCAACAGGCATGTCTTTTAAATCTGCCGCAGCTTGTTTAGCAGCAGCTTCTTTGCTCATTCCTTTTGCTTTATATTCAGCCATTTTTCCTCCAAAGGCATTACCATTTAAAGGTGCTCCAAATTTATTATTATCTGTTACGCCCTTCATGCTTAAAGGGTGTTTGCTTTGATTGTATCCCATTTTTTTCATAATATTAGTGTTTCATGTGTTTACTTAAAAAAGATCCATCACTCTTGATGTCCCCTGCTAGTTTTGAAATATGTTTTTCATCAGCTGTTTGATTAATATCTTTATATTTACCACCTTTACGCTGATCATCAAGTACATCTCTTTTTAAATAATCAATGTGAGCTTTATCATCCCTCATTGCGGCACGCACATTACCTTTAGTTATTTTAGTTCCCATTTGTTTAATTTTAATTATTAATTATTTTTTGCAACCAAAGTTATTTGCATAATTTGCCATTTCCCTAACGTCTTTACTATACTTTCCTTTTTTTGCTTTCATTACTGCTGTAGCTGCAGAACAAGCATCTTTAAAACCATTAGCTTTTGCCCATGTTGTAAATTTACCTCTGTTCGCTTTTTTAATTTGTGGAAATTTTTTCATAATTTTTACTTTAGCAGTTCCATCGACGTCGTGCAGCTCTACCTCTTTTAGATTTCCATCCCTTAGATCTAGCACAAAATGATTTACGTCTTTTCCAAGCTTTACTTCCTTTTTTAAGTTTCTTAGGATCTTTAGTAACTGCCGTTTGAAGTTTACTACCTGGATTATCTCTTTTATATTTTTTAACACCTTTTTCAGACATACCGCCGCCGGCTGCAGCTCCTGTACCTGTAGACTTAGCTTTATTATAATAGCCTAATGACTTCTTTTTTGAAGGAGCAGGTGGCTTTGATCTTTTAAGAAATGGTGAATTTATTTGTACGTACGGCATTATATTATTTTATATTGTGTTTTACCATCTTTTCTAAAAGCTTGGAGTATTCTTTTTCTATTTTCCATTTCTGATATAAAACTAAAATGTACCCAGTCGGGATTATGAGAATTTCCATATTCCCATATTAATTGATCAAAATCTAAATTGTCTTTTATAAAATGAAACATTTCAGCATTTGATTTATAATTATATATATCATCAACATCAATTGCTCTTCCTTCGCAATGTTGCGATCTAGAGCTTCCTCCTATTGCTTTATTTAATTCTTCACAGCGAAAAAACGAAGTTACTTTAATTGGTCCTCCAACCCATTCGCGTAGTGGTTCAAATACTTTATCAGCTACTTGGCTCATGTTTTGCATTTGATATTCTGTTGGTATATTTTCAATACCTTTTCGTATTGCGGTTGAGGATTTTATAGATTCACTGTAAGTTATATGTTCGCTAATATACTTACTTTTCATATTACTTATTTTTTAGCGCTTTTACTCAAAATATACCACTTATGAATAGTATAACCAATTGTTAAAAGCAATAAAGTTATTTTTAAATATGCGTCGATGCTCATTAATGAAACCATCAGCGATGCACCATTTATAATGTAAAGCTTCAAATCCGTCATTGTCGATTTAAAATTTAGCATTACCTGTATATCTTTTTACAGACTTAAGGGCATTTGCATCTCCTCCTTTATTAGCTTGAGCTATTGAAGTAATAGGTGTACCTGCAGGATATGCTTTTGTAGGATATTTAGAAACTTCCATTCCATTGATACCACTACTAGAACCTGGTGCGTGCTGACGATTGTCTTGACTTAAAGGCCCGTCCCATATATGTGATTCACCTACTATTCCTACTTTTTTATTTTTTGATGCTGCATTGTATGCTTTATCTTCTTTCATTGTGTATTATTTAAATTTGTTGTTGGTATTTCTCTATCAAATGAATTAGGTATGGGTTGTCCAAATATTTGTGCTCCAGTTTGCATTTCTCTAGGAGTAAATGGTGAGGGAGGCATAGCAGGACCCCTACTTGCTTGTCCTGGAATTGGCATAATTCCTTGTAAGTCAGCAGAAGGTAATGTTGTTCCCATAGGATCAACAGCTCCTAAATAACTAAATGCTGATTCTTCTTTTTTCATATTATCTATTTTTATCATTATTTACATTTTTTATTGCAGTTTGCAAAACAATATCAGTGTAAGTTTTACCCCTCATAATTGAATTTCTTTTTTCACTACTAGGAATATCTTCTTCACCAAGCATAATACGGTACATTCTACTTATTAGCTGTTTACACTTAAATGAAACTTTGTATATGTTATACTTTTGAGTAGTTTGATTCCGACGTCTCCATACTTCAATCCAACTCTCTTTCAATAATCTGTTCCAGCGCTTATTATCCCAGCTGTAAGCGTACGTACCTATCTTATAATCTTGTTTTGTAAATAATTTAGTGCAATCAAAATAAATTAAAAGCTCTAAATCAGCATCATTTAAATTGTTATTACGACAAGCCCATTTTCGAATTATTCTATAATGTTTTAGCAAGTTTATATCTCTTAATTCACTTGCTTTAAGCTTTTTCATAACACTACAACTATATCAGAAGATTTTATAACATGATAAGCTGTTTTGTTTATTTCTATAATATGTCCGGCATGTTTATCAAAATATATTTTATCTTTTTGTTTTATGCCTTCAACTTCATCACCTACTGATATTACTTCTGCTTCTATATATCTTACATCATCTTTATGAGCATCCGCTAAAAGCAATCCTCCTTCTGTTTTAGATATTTCTTTAGCTGTTTTATTTATTATTAAATTTCTACCTATTGCCTTCATCAACTCTTAAATTATTGATTACACAATCTGTAGATAATATTGTAGTTGCAACAGATACTGCATTTGATAATGCACTTTTTGTAACTAGCAGTGGATCTATAATACCACTTTTAATAAGATTACAACTTTTACCTGTTATTACATTAATACCAGTACCTTCACCTAAAAATGTTCCATATGTAATACCCGCATTACTTAATATTGTTTTATATGGATATTTAATTGCATTTATAAGTATTTTTTCAGATGTTGATGGATTTTTAATTGAATCAGCCGCATTATGTAATGCTATACCTCCACCTGGAACAATACCTTCTTTTATTGCAGCTTTAGTTGCACATATTGCATCTTCAACCCTATCTGATTTTTCTTTTAATTCTATATCTGAATTAGCACCTACTTTTACTATTGCTATTTTAGCTGATAAACGAGCTAAGCGCTTTTCTAACCTAATTATTTCTGCAGGAGGTTTATTTTTATTTAAATCTTTTTTTATTTTTTTTATAGATTTTAAAACTTCTCCTGAAGGTTCAGAAACTTGAATTATAGTTTCTTCATCTGTTGTAATACTTTTTAAGCATGTCCCTAAAAATTCTGGTTTAATAAAATCTAAATCATCACCTAAATCTTCATTAATTATTGTTGCTCCCGTTAACATAGCTAAATCAGTTAACATTTCTTTTTTAGTTATCCCATATGTAGGAGCATTTATAACATTAACTTTTATATTACCCTTTACTTTATTCATGGCTAAAGCGGCTATAACTGGTTGCTCAATATCTGCTACTATTAATAAAGGTTTATTGTTTTTTATAACGTATTCTAATATACTTTGTATTTGTCTTACATTTTCTACTGGTGATTCAATTAATAAAACTTCCGGATTTTCTAATTCAGCTGTTCTATTTTCTTTACTTGTTATAAAATGAGAGTTTGTTAATCCCTTTTCATATTGAACACCATCTACAATTTCAATTTCTGTTTCTGCAAGTGATGACATTTCCATCATAACTACACCTGTTTCATCTACTGCTCTAAAAGCATCACCAATTATTTTACCAAGATCAGAATCATTATTAGTTGAAATAGTAGCTATTTGATCAATCATATTTCCTTTAACAGGAACTTTAATTTTATCTAAATATTTTAAAGTCTTTTTAAGAGCTAATTCAATCCCAAATTTAACATCTCTTATACTTATACCTTTATGTATTTTAGAGGCTTCATGAAGTATTGCATGAGCTAATACGGTAGCTGTAGTAGTTCCATCCCCTGCTTCTTTTACTGTTTTACGAGCTGCTTCTTTTAAAAGTGTTGCTCCCATGTTTTCAACTGGATCTAACAGTATAATACTATCTGCTACAGTTACTCCATCTTTTGTAATAACAGGTTTACCTGATCCATCTTCCAGCATTACACACTTACCGCCAGCTCCTAATGTAGAGCTGACAGCATTAGTGAGTTTATTTATACCTTCAAATACTTTTTCCCTAGCTTCATTTCCAAAGCTAAGGTTTTTGACGATTGCGTCTGACATAATTTAATTAGATTTGATTAGTAATATTTATTTGAAAGTTTTTACAACTTTAGGTCCTTCAAGATAACCAATTTTCTTTTTGTAATATTCAATTGAAGCATCAATAGCAGCCTCAGCTCCTTCTAATGTTTCTCTTCTAGTTACATCATTCCAATCAGTATCTATTTTAAGATCTTGATATTCAGTTTGAAAAAATCCGTTTGGTAATTGGGTTATACGCCAATTTTCTTTATCAGCGATGTGCTTCCAAAGGTTTTTGGTTTCTTCTGAAATTTGTGGTTGACTATTCCACGTACTAGTCCGGTAATATAGTGTCATTTTGGTATTGGTTTTTTAGCTTACACAAATTATTATAATGCCAAAGGTAAGCTTTCTTTAGCATATTGGTTTATAATATATTATTACTTGTTTTTTTTATTTTTTAATAGTATAAAATAATAGAACCATCTGAGCCTACATAATTAGCACTAGAGTACCCTGCAGCCCCAAGACCATATCCGTGAGCAACTCCATTATTGGGGCCAGCGCTGGGACCATACCCGTTAGAAGTTGCTCTTCCACCTGCTCCAAATCCATTTATCCCAGGGCCAGGCATTGATGTTGCAGAAACATAAGAACCTCCATTAGCTGTACCTTCTGTGCCGGCTCCATTAGTTCCATCAGCAGTAGTTAATGTTAAACCTCCTGAAATTGAAGACTCACCTCCATCCTGATAGCCGGTACCCCCATAAGTTGTAGCTTTTCCTCCATAGCCAATTGCTAATGTTAAGTCTGTTGCAGCGGTAGTTATAGTTGCCATTCCTGATAAAACGCTTCCACCTATTCCACCTCTTGCACCATTAGCATAAACATAACCAGAAGATCCTCCCCCTACCATAAAATACCCAATTTGAGAATTGTCTGCTAATCCTAAATCACTTGCAGGATTTACCGTAGCTGTATCCATTTCTACCCAAGTAATCGGAGCACCTCCATTAATTCCTACACCAACATTAGGAGTTACATTGTACATAATTGCACCTGCTCCTATGGTTGTTGCACCTTGAATTGCACTACCTAAAGTGAAAACTTGAGTAACACCTGTATTGCTATCAGTAACTGAAACTTTAGTACCTGTTAAAAATGCTCTTGCAGCACCCCACATAGGAAAACTAGATGCCCAATTTGTAATATCAATATAAGTGCTATTTGGTTGAATATAGCCATTTATTGCTGCTGTTGCTCCTGCATTAAAAATTTTAAAATCAGTCCAAGAAGTAGGTGCTCTCATAGAACTGTATATTTTTTGTTTAGTAAAACTTCCGCCTCCTGTAGCTGCTCCTCCGGTAGTTAGTTCTGTTGCTCCTAAATATATTGCCATTTCTTATATTTTATGTTGTTATATATATTGTGCTTGCATCATAAGACCCTAGTGCGTCATATGCCGCTTGTGTTAATGTTATTGTTTTTATGATTGATGAATCTACATTTGTTGATTCTACTAATGTTCCTGCCATTTTATTGTTTTTTAACTAAATGTTATTGTTCCTGTTCCTGAAGTAAATGTAGTATATTTATCTGTTCCACCACTAACTGTTCCGTTTAAAACTCCTGTGCCTAAACCAGTTCCTACTGTTATTGAGTGAGCGGAAGGATAACGTAGTATAACTATTCCTGATCCTCCTGATGGTATAGTTGCGCCAAATGCACCTCCACCAGCTCCCCCGCCGGTATTAGGAGTTCCATTATTTAAAGCTCCAGCACCAGGTCCACCATAATATAGTCCAGTGCCTCCACCACCAGAACCTCCAGTTCCAGGTGTTCCAGCACTACCGCTATTTTGACTACCACCACCACCACCACCTGCATAAAATACAGCAGTTCCTGTTATAGAATTAGAAGCACCAACACCACCGTTACCAGCAACACCAGCACCTGCACTTGCAGCTGAAGCACCAACACCACCTGCACCACCACCT
>Ga0181380_1000159_pt1 | contig 29593 bp, 27 predicted proteins | sample 3SPOviralmetaG_FD_130116 | JGI IMG/M metagenome (GOLD analysis project Ga0181380, IMG submission 130116) | Marine viral communities from the oligotrophic San Pedro Time Series (SPOT) site, San Pedro Channel, CA, USA - 3 SPOT_SRF_2009-08-19 | ecosystem: Environmental > Aquatic > Marine > Strait... | reverse complement strand
CGTGTGCCCTTCCGATCTAGGAAAAGGGTTAAGCGCGTTGCTACCGAACGGGTGAAGTCAGGGCGTCGGGTTGGTTCTAACTCACACAACGTGTCAGCTACCATATCATTGAAAGATGACGAATGGGATAAAGCTGGTGATTGGATGTGGGACAACAGAGATCATTACAATGGTCTATCAGTGTTACCATATAATGGTGGTACTTACACTCAAGCTCCGTTTGAAGACATTGACGAAGCTAAGTTTAATAAAATGTCTAAAGTGTTATCCAACATAGACTTAACAAAGGTTGTTGAGCTAGATGACAACACAGATCTATCAGGCGAGCTTGCTTGTGCTGGTGGTAACTGTGAAGTAGTTTAATTTTAAATTTAATATTATGAATGAAACAACAGAATTAACAGAATTACAGCAATTGTATTTAAACATGCTAGATAGCTTAAAAGAAGGAATTGATGATATGGAAAGATTTGAGCAAGGTAATATGTCTGCTGGAACTAGAGTCCGCAAGAATATGCAAACAATTAAAGAGCTAGCTCAAAAAATTAGAATTGGCGTTCAAGAACAAAAGAACGCTATAACTAATTAGATAGCTAAAGCGTAAACGATAATCATTATCGCTACATAAACAGCTTTGCTGATGTCAATTTTACGGTCCATAGGGTTATAATCACCTTATGGGCCGTTTTCTATATTAAGTAATTGTTATCTTTTGTTTATGTCTATGCTAATAACAGTAACTCCACCGCCAAAAGTATAAGCAATGTCAAGCCATTCAAATGTAGACTTAGGATCTGAATCGTACTTATCTATAAGTTCTTTACCAACACCAAGCGCTATACACGCTATCAACGGCCCGTACTTAATTACTTTTTCGTTGTCAGTCCATGTGACAGCTACAGAGTTAGTAGCATGTGTAAACACGTATCCTGCGGCAAAGTGATAAGCCTTATCTTTACTAACAAAGTTTTGCATTAATAGCAGTGACAATATTAACGCTATAGTATACTTCACGATACGTTAACTATTCCTCTATTGTTCCAGAGTTTGTTTCTGTCTTTAGGTCTACTTGTAGGTAATGTGCTAGCGCTAAGCTGTGAAGCGTCTGTTGTTCCAGCAGCACCGTCTGCACCATCTGCACCAGCAGGTCCTCTAGCTCCAGTTGCACCTGTAGCACCAGCTGCGCCTGTAGCACCTTTACTTCCTTTTGCTCCAGCAGGTCCTTGCGGTCCTTGAGCTCCATCACCAACTTCAGCGGTTATATATCTTCTAAGCTCATCTATATCTTCTTGAATTAAGCCTATTTGATAAATCAAAGCTCCAAATTCTGGATTTGATCCATTGTCTGATAGATCTGCAAGAGTATTAATGTGACCTTGATCATAGTTAGTTTTTAACCGCACTTTATCATCACCTGTTCTATTGTGTACTAATTCGTTTTTTTTGTCGCTTAATGCCATAGTTTAACTTAATTCAATTTCTAATGTTGCTGTTGCGTAAACAAGTACTCTTTGAGCACTACTACCTCCAGTTGTTCTCATATGCATTGCAAACGCATCTCCTGCAGCTAAGGTAGCATTAGCTCCACTAAAAGTAAAAGTTTTATAATAAGGTTTTACCTCTGTGTATGATCCGTTGTGATCAGTAGCATCTATCTTATTCATTGTAATACTAGCTGCTGTACCGTCTGATATTGGCGTAAACTTAGAAAACCCAAAATCTATATCTGCTGAGTTAACAGCTGAAGAGCTCCAATAAAAGCTAAAGCACAGTTTCTTAACAACACAAGCCTGCGGGGCTATGTAAGAAGGTACTCTACCCTGATATTCACTATTAGAGCTACTCATAGCGCTAGGATCTGTGCTATTTCCTAGTATAGCTAAAGTAGTTGTTCCATTACTATACCAATAGTCATCGTTGTAGAGGTAAAACATGTAAGACTGCATGTCTTTTAATACAATGTGCATTAAATTACCAGTACCTACGCCAGCTGTAACAACCTGATTGCCTTCAATTTCTACTGTACCAGCTGCAGACCTAGATATTGTAGTGTCTGACTCATGGCCAAGATCTAGATCACCTGCTGTATATATTCCTCCTGGTTTTATAGAAGCATAAGTTGAAGCAGCTAAAGTTTGAAATCTGGTTTCTGTTGTAGCTCTTATATTATTTCTATTATCACCAACGATGGTCAAGGCGCTGTCAGTACCTGAAATGAATTGGTCTGTACCATCTAATGAATCATCAAAAGATATTATACCGTCTCCAGGTAAAAATATATTATTAGACGTTAAGTTGCCATTTATAGTTGTGTCTGAGAAAAAATTTACAGCCATTTAATTATATTTAATTATATTCTATGTATATGCTATTGTTCCAGATGCTGTTGCTCCTTTTAACGATGTTATTAAAGCTCTACAGTCATTTGGAGGTGCTGTTCCAAAGTCAATTGAAACAACACTTGTACTAGCTGTAGCAAAGTCATCAGTAGTTCTAGCAATATCACACATAATGTTTGCTTCAGTAGTCTTATCATAAACCTGAACCATTATATCTGCTGTGCCTAAGTCGTGTGTTATTGTAACTATATTAGCATCTGTTAAACTAGATACGTCTATATCAGCTACTACGTGTCTCGATGCTAAACCATCAGGTGTAACAGCTCTAGTAGTATCAGTACCAGTTTGCGTCTTACTGGAGTTAGCTAATACAACTATACCAGCGTTTGATGTATCAGCAGTCTCAGCTGTCACAGTCACATCGCCAGTTGCACCACTAACGTCTATACCAGCACCTGCTACAATTGAAGTTACCTTTGCAGCTGTATTAGCTGTAGGTAATTCACCACTAACACCAATGCTTGTTGCGTTTGCTGCTCCTGTAAATCCTTGAGCACTAGTAGAAGTTAAATCTACTTGTAAGTTTCTTGATGTAGCTAAAGCAGTTGCTGTATCAGCGTTACCTGTAACATCACCCGTAACATTTCCAGTTACAGAAGTTGTAGTTAAAACTCCTGTAGAAGGATTATAGCTTAAACCCGTGTCAGTTTCTATTCCTTGCGAGCCTGTAGCTCCGTCAACAAATGTTAGATATACAGTCTCGTTATTAGAGTTATTTGCTGTAGCAGTAACAGTTGAGGCTACCGTCGCAGTAGCAGCTGAAGTAGCGGCACCAACCAAACTACCTTGGAACGTACCGTAAACTCTAGTGAAACTAGAACCTAACTTAAATTCCCAACCTTGACTGCTTGCGTTCCATACAATAAAAGCGTCATCACCAGATCCACCTTCAACAGTTATACCAGCGCCGTCAACCACAGCTGAAGTAGAGTTACCAGAGTCTAAGACAATATTGTGGTCGTTTAAAGTTACAGTAGTTGAGTCTACCGTTGTTGTAGTACCTGCAACTTGTAAGTTACCAGTAATAACAATTGTATCGCCTGAGTCAGTACCTATAACAATGTTTTCGTTTGCAGCACCCCCTGAAGATTCTAACGCAGCTAGTCTAGTTAATAAGTTAGCATTACTTACGTCAGCATCCGTGTTTGTGGTAAACGTAAGGTTATTCTGCATGTATGTTTGCAGGTTGCCTATAGTACCTTCTCTTAAAGCTGTAGCAGATGTATCGAGCACAAGTAAAGAGTCACCACTTGCAAAGTTAGCTCCAAGATCTGTTTGCCCTGAAATAGCAACTCTAGTTAAATGAGTATCAGGAGCGCCACTTGATAGTTTATCTCCAGTTACAGCGCCGTTAGCTATGTGAGCTGTATCAATAGATCCGTCTACGTAGTGCTCAGAGTCTATAGAGTCGTCAGCAATCTTTGCGCCAGTTACAGCGTCATTTTCTATTTGAGCTGTATCAACAGATCCAAGTATTGATAAACCGCCTAGAGCCGTACCACCAATCGTTATAGCATCGGCTTCTAAAGTACCGTCAACATCAACGTCACCAGATATATCTAAGCTAGTAGCTTCAATTTCTCCTGAAGCTTTAAATATGACACCATCGCCAGCGCCAACTCTAAATATCATTTGGTTATCTGTGGCAAACTTAATTTGGTTATCAGCATCTCTACCTACAACTAAACTAGTGTTTAACACGGAAGTTATAGTTGTCTGCGCGGCTGTAATGGCTACATCGTCAGCATTAGCTGTAATACCATTACCACCAATAACGTTCAACGTAACACCACCAGATGTTCCGCCGCCAGTTAAACCTGTACCAGCAGTAACGCCTGTAATATCACCAGTTGTTGTTGACAACGTTTGAAAACTAGTTCCATTGTGAAATCTTAATGTATTGTCGCCTGAGTTGTAGTATATTTGACCAGCTACTGGAGTAGGGCTACTAGGGTCAGATCCTGCGTTTTGTACTCGGGCGTTCTGTAGTTCGTTTTGATTTAAGTTTATACTACTGTAAAAATTGATAGCCATTTTATATTTTTTTAATTAAGATATGCTTTTCCTTGAAACGCTAAAGCGTTAGTGCCAGCAAAAAATGTTATTGTTAGCTGCTTGTTAGAGTTATAAACAACAGTACCTTGAACTATAGTACCTCCAGAGTCTATAACTGTAACAGACGGAAATCTATTTAGGTTATGAGTTATTACCCAAGTATCAGAAGTTGAACTCTGGTTGTGAGTGTACGTAATATCACCTATTATTGGTGACGTCATTACTTCTTTACCTATGTATTTCATATTAGTTAATTAAAATATCTACAGTGTCACTTGACCCTACAGTTATTTGAAGTCCAAATCCATTAGCGGTATTGTTAAAGCTCAATAAACTTTTGTCATCTAGCAGTAAAGAGGTTTTTGCTGGTATAGCTACGTCGTGTAGTATGTGAAAAGAGCTAGGCGTAGAGTCTGCGGGCGAATTTTGTAAAAACAAACTTACTGTAGCCTCGTCACTAGCGTGCACATTGGTTATCATAATAGAATTAATATTGTCAACCCTACTACCAATATCTATTAAAGATACAGTAGCTTGAGTTGACCCTATTATATTGTGATACCTAGTTAAAGCCATTTATTAAGCCTCTTCGTAGAACATTGTATACTCCAAGATTACAACGTCGTCTGTAGCTGGCTGAACCTCTATGTCTTCAGCATCTACTACAGTAACTGGCATCATTAGCCAATCACCGCCGAATAGAACACCTATTTCTACAGAGTTTATAAGAACTTTAACGCCTATAGACTTATCTATGTCGCCAGCATTGTTGCCAATGTTCTTAATGTAAACTTTAGCCGCAGTGTTATCACTTGGCTCTACAAGTTCGTTAGCCATAGTTATTAAATCTACTTTACTAGCAGATGCAAGCTTTCGTCTAGAAAAACCTGTTGTATCAGCTATGTCTACGTTAGTTCCAGCCTTTGTTAAAGTCATAGTTTTAGTATAACCACCAAAAGCCTGACTAATGTCGCTGTTTAATGTTATTGTTGCTGTTGTTGCCATTTTTTTTAGTTGTTATATGTTATTAGTCTCCTGATGTTCCTAGTGTTTCACCTTCGTGCAAGCAAACCCAAGATATATTGTTTGTACCAGTATATGCTTGAATTTCTAAGTCGTGAGTAGCATCGTCGCAGTTCCAAGGAATAAACATCCAGTCACCTGCGTATAGTCTACCTATAACTTTTGCATCAATAGTAATGATAACGTAATACGTTTCATCAGTAGATTCATTTGCAATTAATACTTTGTTAGCTTTGTCTATAGCTGCTGCTGTAGCGTCTAATAAATCAAAACTTGTTCCTGTTGGGATTTCGTTGTACCCCATTCTTAACTGATCTAAACCGTCTGCAGTGGTTCCAGCCTTCATGCACGTTGTGCTTGTAGATACTGACATTGCATCCGAGAGTAAATCACTTGTTAGCGTTACCGCTGCTGTCGTAGTTGGCATAATTAGTTATTATTATTGTTATTATTCGTCTATAAATATCATATATTCTAACACCATATCATTAGCGCTAGGATCTATTTTTATATCGCAGTCATTATCATGCGCTGACCATGGGAAAAACGCCCAGTCACCAGCATATAACAACCCGAGTTCTTCTGCGTTCACTGTAATCTTAAAAGATTCAGCTGCAGTTGTTGATGTATTTTTTAAATAAATTTTGTGAGCTTTCGTAGCCGTGTAGTCTGAGCCGTCAAACAAAACGTACTCAGCATGACCTGAAGCTAATTTTTTTCTACCTAAACCTCCAGCTTGAGTTAAGCCTGTCGATGTTTCGTGTGTAGTTAACGTAGCTGTAGTAGTTAAAGCTAGTTCATCAGATAATAAATCTGTGCTAGATACTGTTATTGTTGCTGTTGTAGTTGCCATATCTTATTTAATCAAAGTCTATATATTCAATTGTTACTTCTTGTCCTTGCTCTATCGCTTTTGCAATAGAAGGATAAATTCTTTTATACGCGTTAACGCTTTTTCCAATGAAACCGTCAGGTAACAATTGGTTGTTTTCTTGGCTGTCGCCCACAAGCAGGCAACCAGCAGTGTGCTCGTCAGTGTTTCCAGTGTGTATAAGAATATACTCAAAGTTAGGAACGTCAATGACATGAAGCATACCACGATGTAAACCAGGATATTTTCTACTATACTTGTCATGAAATCCACCTTCTTTTCTTAATTCTATTTTATAAATACCAGCAGGCACTCTAGTCTCACCTTTAACTTTTAAAGCTCTCTGCTCGTCTTCAAGTGTGTAACAAAGAAACTGATTTCCTAAATCGTTTTCTTCAAATAACAAACCATGGGTCGAGTCCTTTTGTGAGCTAAATCTTAATACTTTTAATTTCATACAAATTTAATATCTCGTTGCAGGAGCAGTTCTACTTGCTTGCTGTGTTCTTGATTGTGTTTGTGGTTTTGGTTCTATCGCTATTGGAGTTGTGGTTGTTGTTTGCAATACAAGTTGCTCTTGCGGTATAGTTGGTTGAGGTACAGTTTGGTTTTGCGTTGGCCCTTGAAGCTCTGGTAATATACTATTGTAAGCGCTTATTTCAGCTGGTGTTACTACAAAATTACCTTGCGCAAGTTGATCAGGTGTTAAAAAATTAACTATACCGCCTTGCATAGCGTTCATTATTTCTACGTGAGTTTCTCCACCCATGTAGCCTGTAATAGCAACGTAATTGTGTGTATGATAACCTTGTAAGCCATACTGACTACCCCAAGTTTCAGCTTCTTCAATAGAAGAATATAATGGTATGTTGTCTATTAGCGTTATTAAAGTCATTTATTTTTCTCCACACTTTTTACTTGGGTTATTAACCTGTCTCCAGTCTTCTTTCTGAAACCAATCTCTTAATGTAGCACCTTTTTTACGAGCGCCTTTTACATTTGTTTTTGAAGAACGTTTGTATTTGCCAGCTTTTCCAGATTTTTGTTTAGCACTAACTAAACGAGATCTTTCCTTCTTGCTCATACTAGCAATTTTAGCGGCAGGCAAGCAAGTTTTACGCGTGCCTCCGCCTTTTTGCTTTTTCTTTAAAGGATTGTTCTTCTGAACGTACATTTACTTTTTGTGTTTAAGCTTCATAGCTGAAACCTTCTTCATCTTCATCGCAGCTTTTTTCATCATAGCAGCAGAATCTTTCTTCATCTTCATCGCAGACTTTTTCATCTTAGCCACAGAGTCTGACTCTTTTTTGATTTTAGCTTGAACGTTTTTTGGAAGAGCCTCAAAACCTTTGTTAAATTTAGCTGCGCTTTTTTTAACCATTTTCATTGGACCTTTTTTCATTTTTGCAGGTGCTTTTTTCATTTTAAATATTTTTTTTAATGTGTTGATACATTGAGTTACCTAATTGTTCGCCCATTTTACTATCTGACTTATAGTGCGCATGAGCAACTCGTCTACTATAAGATATATTTTCACCGGTCTTATTAAAAGCCGATTTAGCTTTTGGGTATTTATCACCTAACACTTTAGCTATTAATACGCCTTGCACTGAGTGACCTGATGGGTATGACGGTGTTTTCATTGAATCCATTTCAATATCTTTCATATTGATATTCATTTTTTTAGCTACAGTTTTAGGTCTTGGTCTGTCAAAGTGGTTTTTTAATTTTATTATTATAGGCGCAGAATCAGTTATAAGCTTTGCTGCAACCTTAGAATCATAATCTTTAATGCCGTTATCTTTTGCTGTTTTTTTAAAAGCAGCTTCAATGTTATCGTTGTCTTTTACAAACTTTTTGTTTAACGGTATGCTTTCAAGCTCTTTAATTTCTTGCATCGTGTCAAAGGTGTTATCACCAGGAGGCTTCATCTTTTTAAACGAAGATATGTCAAAGTCCTTGAACATTATTTATTTTTTCTAGGCACACAGTTTGGCACCATTCTATTGCCTTTTTTTTTCATGCCTTTCTGTACGTAAGACTTCCAGCACGCTTTTATAGGCGATTTTAGCTTCATTTTAAACGCCATTATTTTTTCTTTTTACCTAATTTACCTTGCGTACATCTAACACCCCAACCAGAAGCGTAAGCGCTAGGCCAAACTTTAAATTTCTTTTTAGCTCTAGCTTTACAACTAGCGCTAATTTTACCTAGCATAGGGCTTTTCTCTCCAATTGTTTTTCTACCTAACATTTTTTTTTGTGCTGCATTTACGTATGCCATATCTATATTTTTAACATTTCCATCTACGTCTAGCAGCTTTACCTCTTTCGCCTGTCCAACTTTTTGATCTTGCACAAAAAGATTTTCTACGTTTAGCTGCTTTGCTGCCAGGTTTAACTTTGCCTGTAACAGCTGTTTTTAGCTTACTACCTGGGTTTTTACGTCTATACTCTTTAACTCCCTTAGAAGTCATGCCAGCGCCTTCCTTGACTGTTCTAAAGTTTCTTCCTTTGCCTTTAGTAGTCTTTCTAGGTTCATTTCCTTTCTTTTGCATTGGAGAGTCTTCTTCCAACATTTTAAAGCCAGAGCCTACACCTCCAGCTCTGCGTCTGCCGCAAGAAGTAACTGGAAACGGGTGATTTTTTTGAACATAAGCCATACTACTAGAAGATTACATAGTTAATACCACACTTAAAGTCATACCACTCTTTGTTCCAGTACTTGTTATACTTACCTTCAACAAAGCATCCTAGGTTTTTATTTAGCTTATATCCGAATATCAAACCGCCAGAATAATCGTACCATTGCTCACCGTCATTAAAGTTGTGATACGAAAACTCATTACCATTGTCATAGTGGTAAGGCATAAGATTACCCCAGCTATGTAGCCAAAAGTTTTTCTTGTAATGATAGAAGTCAAAACCTACAACAACAGAATGCTGCCATTGGTTATCTAATTCTTTACGTTTCTCTTCTACAAAGTCTTTTAGTATGCCAGGCATGACTACTTGATTCCATACTTCTGAGCTAGTAGCCACGACGTCTCCGTTAGGATTTTTATACTCAGATTCGTAAACATCTACGCTGTAACCTTCTTCAATAGCTAAACATGTGTAATGTATTCTATTGTTATCAAACGACCACTCTTCAAGTGGATCATAACCATAAGGCTCAGCAAGCCTTTGTACGGCTCCAAGGTTAAACGATAATTTACCTTTACCTACTCTAACTCTCTGTGAAGACTCAAAGTATTCAATGTCTGCAAAACCATCTTTAATGTATTCGGCTTTAGCTAGCCAATTATCTTTTACATAACGCAAAAAATGCGTTTGGTCAAAGTACTCTATACCTTCTTGTCTTTTGTAATCTACTTCAAATAAGTATTCAAACGGTGATCTACCAACACTAGCCGCGTCTGAGAACGATGTTTCTGTACCATCTTTAAATGGCGTTGATCCTTCGTAGCCAAATCTTTTTATTCTACGTATACCCATAGTTAATGAGTAATCGTACGGAGTAAATATAGTGTCGTATACAAGCGTACTACCGTCTACAGAATATATATCTTCATCTGATAAAGAAGTACCGCCATTTGCAGCTACGTAAAATGTAGAAAACTTAAACGCTTTTTTAATTTGTGAACAACACTTTTTAGGTGCTGCACAAGAAGCTAATAATAATATTAATATTGCTATATATCTCATTGTACAATAAGCTTTGTTGTTATGTTTAAGTTGTCTTTAGATATTTTAACTAAGTAAAATCCTTTATCTAACTCTAATCGTGTAATGCTTTCAGCTTCGCAAACAAGTTTACCTTCTATGCTATACACTCGCACGTCAACCTCAGCGTTAAAGCTTACTAAACCTGTAGAAGGATTAGGATAAGGTAAAACTCCTAGTCTACTAAAAGACTCTACGCTTGTCGGTCCAGTCCAACCGTCTTGGCAATAAGCATATAAATCATTGCAAGCATAATCCCATTGATCATCACAGCAATACGGATCTACTTCTATCACCCACTCAAAGCAAGCATTAGGAATATAGTATATATCACCAACGTAGCAATCAGCAGAATAATAGCAGCTAGAGTCTGGCACGTTAGCCTCTGCGTTATAATTAACAGCGGTCGGATCAGTACAACCAGGCAGTGGATAAATACAAGAGCCATTATCAGTGTTTGCAACTTCGTTATAGTTTAATGCCGTACTATCAGTACAACCGTTAATAGTTGGTATACAACCTCCATTATCAGTGTTACACGTATCACAGTAGTTGAAAGCTGTAGGGTCAATACATCCAAACACTATAGGCAAGCAGCTACCATCTTCTACATTTGCGTTAGGATTGTAGTTAAAAGCATCGTCGTCCATACAACCTAACACAACCTCTATACAAGATCCATCAAGCTCAACGTTAGCTTCAGGATTATAGTTAAAGGCTGTAGAATCCATACAACCTAAAACGATTGGTGTTAAACAAGAGCCGTCTTCAAAGTCAGCGTCTGCATTGTACTCGATGTAATTTGGATTCGTACAACCGGCAATGTAGTAGCAACTTCCGTCGTCTGTGTTAACACTATCATTGTAATTTAAAGCTGTTTCATCTATACAGCCGTAAGTTTTTTCTATACAGTTATTACCACAGTAAGGCATACCATTAACTATTACAAAAGGAATTAAAGGACTAGCAAAACCTCCTGGCGCATCAATAGCTACATGCTCATCAGAATACAAGCTATAACCACATTGTACTGATGTAAACTGTGATTGCTGTGTTATGTTAAACTTAACACTAATAGGCTCTAGTATGCTTAACTCAAAAGTAAATGTAGTGTCAAAACCGTTATCTAAAGTAAATATACCTAAAAAGTTATTACCTTGAAATACTTGTAAGTATGCTCCAGCCCAACCATTACCAGCTAAATCTGTTAATTCTAACGTGTGAGTACAACTATCTGTTAGTATATCTGTGTTAGCTATGCTATCGTAGTTAAACGCTTCTGCGTCTGTACACCCGTATAACTTTGGAGTGTAACACATACCCGTGTCTAGCGTAGCTTGTGGCAAGAACTCTACATAAGTGTCGTCCATGCAGCCGTATATTGGCGGTGGCGGCGCGCAATCATCTACTGTAAATCCATGGTAAGCAGAAAAACCAAAGCTAGCTGAATCTATTTCAACTATTGTATCATTACATCTTACTAAATAATACGAGCCATCTTGTCCTCCCCACAGACTACCTTGTATACCATCACCATATACATCACTTATTACAAATTCGTAATCACCGTTAGGTATACAAAGCTGAGTCACTTGAGGTGAATAATCAACTATATCATTGTAAGGTCCACCAGTAACTATAGTATCTAAGTTATCATCTAGTATAGCCCAAGAAGTTTCTTCTGGATATTGATCTGGATTTATTATAATATCTAGATATGTACCGTTAGGACACTGAGCGTTTGCAAGGCATGAAACAAGCATCGCAAAAAATAAAAATATATATAATCGTGCTATATTTTTCATTAGAATTTACTAATTATAAGTTCTTCAATATATTCTTTAACTTCTTCTTTAGTTGCGACCATTTTGAAACTAAGGTCTGCTTGAAATCTTTTAACTTCTTCTCCATCATCAAATATTACTATTGTTGGTACTATTGCGATCTCATACTTGCTTTGATTGTTGTTGTCTTCTATCAACAAGCTTTTAGTATCGCAGTCTTTTATTTTAGAAAACCACTCAACGTCGTTGGCGTCGTTCCAGCCAGCGTTAAAGTGAACCGCCTCAATTTGGCAATAGGCCGTAGCGTAAATTAAAAGCAGTGTCGTGGTTAGTAGCGCTTTCATTATTTTAACGCGTCAATTTTATCTTCCATACGTATCATACGCTCTTCTAACTTCTTAACATCGTCTCTAGTTTCTATAATAGTGTTACGAATGTTTTCGTCTTTCATTTGAAACTCCATGCGTGTTATATCAGGTTTTGGAAGTTCTTTAGCTTCAGCAATGTCAGCTTGTAAAACAAACCACATGCTTATAATAGTTGCCATACCAAACCCTATACCTATTAGAGTCTGTATACTAATTTTAAAACTAGTATTTTCGTTTAATTCTTTAGCCATTTTTGATCGAGGTTATAACTTAAAATATTACTTGTTTTTCTTGTTAATTAAAAGCTCACGGGACCACGTCTTGGTGCTGCTGTGTTTATATTTTTATTTTTAGCGTTAATTTTGTTTAAAAGCTTTAGATAATCTCTTCTTCTAGCCTCTTCCTTAGTGTAGTATTTAACGTACTCATTTTCTTTACCTTTATTGATAATTACCTCATCACCTACTCCTAAGCCCCAGTTGCTCCAACCAGCTGCCATTAAACCTCTTTGCCAGTTTTCATATTCTGTATCAAGAGCATTATTTATGTTGTTTGCTTTTCTATAATACCTGTTTACAGGTATGTTTGTTACAGCCTCAATAGCTTGAGTAGAAGCCTCCATTAAAGGGCCGTTGAGAGTTAAGCCTTCATCTTTAATTACTTTCTTATGTTTTTTGTAAGTATTACCAGCCGCGTCAAGCTTGCTAAATTTAGATCCAATAGAAGGCGATATATTTAATAGCTTTTCTGCAACTTCACTGTAGTCTACGCCGTATTTCTTACCGTCTTGCTTTATAAACTCTTGAATAGAAAGTCTAACTCCATTTAGTATTGCGCCGTTAATACCCATACCTCTTAAAAAAGAGTCTATAACAGTGTTTCCAGCGGTTGTATACCCGTTTGTTTTTAATTTATCATCATCAGAGTTTAAAAATAAAGCAAATGCTCCAGATTGAAGCGCGGCAAATATTGATGTTTGAACAAAACCGTAATAGCCTATTTTACTAAGCTTATTTGTTAGCGAGTTTTCTCCAACAAACCCTTTGTACCTTTTTTTAGATATGTCTAAAGCTTCTTTGGTCATTATTCTATTCATCTGCATAGCAGTGTTAGCAAAAGGTAATATTAATTTACCAGCAAAAGAAGTTTGTTCTTTAGATAAAAGGTCAGCTCTTGATGACTGCTGCGTTCTTTCTGCTATAGCCTGAAAATCTATAAATGCTCTACGTTCTGCTTCTTTAGTGCTCAAGCCTTTCTTTTCATACATTTTTATAGCGTTTCTATAATACGTAGCTCCACCCGCAGATATAGCAAAACTATCCGCAATTTTAGTTGGTATATAACCAGCTTTAAGTATTTTAGCTAGCATTGCTCTGGCTGGGTTTTTGGTTTGCGCAGCCGCAGCAGCAAGCTCAGCTTCTGTTACGTTAATTTCAAGACCAGCTCTTCTTTGCTTTAACATATCAGAATTCATAATAAACATAAAGTCTTTAGCGTACTGCTTAGTGTTAGCTAAAGCTTTAGCAGCTTCAACTGGATTGTTAAAAGAGTGGTTTACAAAGTTTACAGTAGATATTAACTGAAGAGCAGCAGACCTAGTATTAAAGTTCATTATTGTACCAACAGATCCATTAAAGTAATTCATCAATGCGTTTCCTTGTTTACCTAGATTCATACTTCTAGTTCTACCGGTCTCCATTCGCTCAAACATATCTTCAATAGTCTCACGCCATCTTGTACCTAGCTTAGACTCCATTTTGTTTAAGTTTTTCTCAGAAAATATTTCGTTTTTAGTATCGATAAACTCTTGTATGTATTTTGTTCTACCAACACCTTTTCCTAAGTCTTGTATTTCAGTCGCTAGAGTTTCCGCCCACCATTCAGCAGAAGGTTCTTTTAAACCTGATTCTAGCCTAGTAAGTCTAGCAACACTTTCAGCATAAGATCTTATTTTTGGATTATCAACAACAAATTTGACAAGCTTAGCTTGAGATGTAGGTGTTAAGTCTGGTATTGTAAAACCAGATTTATTCCATAAGTAGACTCTTATAGCTTGATCCGCTGTAAAGTTAGTTCCTTCAACAGCTTTTGGCAGGGCTTTAACAACGTCTTTATTAAGCTTACGTAAAGCCATGTAGTCGCTTGTTATTGCTTGACGTGCTGTATTAAAATCGTTTATGTTTCTTTCCCAAACGCTAGTAAAGTTTTCGGTAAACCATTTTTTATTTTCAATACCTTGCTTACCCTTACCAAACAAAGGCTCTAATAAAAGTTCAAGATCAGAAGCTGTGTCCGGCATAAATAGTCTTCTTCTTTTTATATCTTTTCCTCTAGTTTTACCTTCTGCTTTTGAAAAAACTTTTTCTGCTTTTATATCTAAAGCTTGCTCTACTATTTTGTTAATTTCTAAATCTAAGTTTTTAGAAGCTAATGCTTGTTGAACATTAGATTTTATATCTAACTGATCTAATACGTTTTTAACAGCCTTAACATTTGGCAAAGCATCGTCTACAAAATACATATCGTTATACCCTTCGCTAAACTTTTCAAGCATCCACATAGCTTTAGCCTCACCAGTGCTATTACCTAAACCAGTTATATTCTCTAGCTTTAACTCAACGCCTTTTGATTTCAACCAAGCATGTATTGCGGGCGCAGCTTCTTGCATACGAGCTGTTAATACAAACACGTTGTCTGTACCGTATTTTTCTATTTGATTTCTAAGCTTCTGCATTAAAGGACCTTCTTTACCTCCTTTAACATTAACAAAGTCAGAAAAGTCAAACTTATATCCTTGTTTTGCTAGCTCAGGTCCTTTTAACGGAAACTCTTCAGATGTTATTTTTATAGACTCTTTTCCTTTTGTAGCAGTAACAGAGTTTTTTCCACCAATAACCAACGTTTCATCAAAGTCAAACGTTGACATACCCCTAGGGTTTTTATTCTTTTTTCTACCTAACAATACAGCTTTGTCTCTAATAACAGAGTTTCTAACCATTTCCGTTAGCGTTACGTTCTTAGAAGGCATGCCTTGACTTTTAGACGCTTTTTGATTTTGAATTAAAGCAGACTCTAAAGCTTTAGCAGCCGCTCCACCTTCTATAAAGTTGTCAGCTAACTGATCAAAGGTTTTACCAGTTTTCAAGTCTAGCGTAGACTCCATTATCTGCCTTTCTTTTAAGAACTCGTATTTAGCGGTGACATCAGTGTCAATATTTTTTTCAGAATAAACGCTTGTAGTGTTACCTGTTTTATCTATTCTTTCCTGTAGAGTCTTTTCTATTATACTTTGCTTGTATATTCTAGTCAAAGCATCTACTTCGCTAGTAAACTTAGATTTATTTCCAGTGTTTCTAAGAGCAGATATAAGAACGTTTCCAGTATAATTAGCTAATTGAAACTCGTGTTCGCTGTGATATTTCTTTTTCGCTGTAGGCAGCACGCTTTTTAATGTTATAGCTGTATGAGTAGCTAATCCTCTAAAAATACCTCCACCGCTACTGGTTTGAGATTGAAGCATAAAAGATACATTGTTTATAGCTTCTGCTTTCTGCTCAATTGTTTTAGCGTTGCTTAGGTAGTCAAATATTTTTCCAGCCGTATACTTTAACATACCTTCGTTTGACTCAACCATTTTGTTGTAGCCTTTTACGGTTGCATCGGGTGATAGCTTTTCCATTATGTATTTAGCTATCTTTTTCTTTCCTTTATCCGTAGATATGTCTGAAAAAGTTTCTGACTGTAACGTTTTTTCTATTAAGTTTTTTACCTTAACGTTATCGTTAACCTTTACAAACTTAAGGTCAATGCCAAACTTTTTCGTAAACTCTTTAGCTGTATAAGGCTTTTTAGTTTTTGAATTTATTTCAATAATACCATCTAAGCCTTCTATAATACCCTTACCCATTTCAGTATTAAATATTAAAGGTCTTTGTCCTTTAAATACTCCTTTGCTAATATAGTCAACTATTGGTCTATAGCCAAATCTAAGAAGACCTTCGCCCATTGTAGGTCTTATTATCTTGCTAAAAGCATTTATTAGCCTAGAATCAAACGTGTTATAAAAGTCTGGTAAAAATTCTTCAGAGTATTTTCTAGAAAAATCTGGGTCAGCAACTCTATCAGAAAAGTTTTTGTCAATGTTTAATAATTCTTTAGGAATATTATTGTCTTCAGCAAACTTTCTTATTAAGTCGTGTACACTTACTAAACCCTTTTTACCTTTATAGCCACCACCAAACACGATAGGTGCAAAAGCTTTTCCTTCTAGCAAGCCAAGTTTTCTTGAAGCTTCACCTACTTTAACAAGCGCTTCACCTGTAGTTTTTATGCCTTCTAAAGCAACGCCCATCTTGTCTAGTATTTCCTGCTTATAAGGTTTTAAATCTTCATATTTAGCTATAATTTCAAGAACTGCAGATCTAGCACTAGCGCCTCTTTTAATTTTACTGCCAAGTTGATTAGATATTAACTCTATCCTAGAATTACTAGCCATAGACTCTGGAACGCTACCTTTTAAGTTTGTCGCAATTTGTTTAAGCACTCTTTCAAATCCAAGTCCTTCGTATATACCAGGATTTTTCTTTTTTAGCATTTCAATTATACCAGGATTGTTAAGTCTATCTAGCCTAACTGTTTGATTAAAATATGACTCAAACAAAAACTGCATAGCTTTATCAGCTCTTGTCTTGTGTTGACTAGATCTTCCTGTTCCGTATATCTTGTTGTATAAAACATTTTCACCTTTAGGATCTATTTTTTCAAATTTTTCAGGACCAATAGCTAGCTCTTTTTCTGTTCTTACAGCTTTAGCTAAAGGGCCAAACTCAGACATAGCCATTCTAACGCCAGTGCCTTTAAATAACGTGTCAAAAGTTTTCTTTATACCACTAACTTTTTCACCAGTAAAATAATCTTTGTCTAATAATATACCTTTAAATAAATCTTTACCTTGCTTTTCAAAAGTTTCTTTTATGTCTTCTTTAGTTTCTCCAAACTGTTTTTTAAACTCAGCAAATGCTTTAGGATATTTTTTAAAAGCGTCTTTGTAAGTTTCTCTTCTTATATCTTCAATTCTAGATTCTGTTAAAAACTTTAAAGCAGCCACTTGAGTTTCTACTTTTAGCTCTACATTATCTTTAAACAGCTTGTGCTCTCTTAAATCTAATTTGTTTTCTAGCTTATATTCTTCAATTTTTTCTTGTTTAGTTTTCTGTTTAGGCATCTTAGTCTCAACAACACCGCCACCTAAATCTGCTAGCTTCGCCTCAGATATATCATCTAAGCTTTTACCAAAGTCCATGCCTTGAAGTTCGCTTTCAGTAAGACCAGATCTATCTACTATTTCATGTATACGTTCTTTCAAAGTTTGACCAACTTTTTTAGTTAGGTTTTGCTTTCCTTTGTAACCTTCTGCGTTAGCTTGATCTATAAACTCTTTAGTTCCAAACTTAGCATTGTACTTTCTTTCTAACTCTTGAACTTTCTTTTCGGTTATTCTTTTGTTTCCTTCAGAATCGTATATTTCTTTAACATCTTTTGTACTACCATCTTCTTGTTTTCTCTGAGTGGTAATATACTCTTTTCTAGCCTCGTATTCTTTTATAATACCTAGTAAACCTCTATTTTTAGTAGTTTCAGGATTAGGTCTTTTAGTATCGTACACTAGATCAACAGCTAAGTCATAGCTTTTTGTTTTACTTCCTCCTATTCTAGGGTATAGCTGTTGAATAACATCATAGATAAGACTGTCGAAATTTTTCCCAGCAACAGAAGTCTTGTTGTCAAAGTCAGGCATTACTAATTGCTCTATGCCTCTGTCTAAGTCTCTACCTTTCTTACCCTTAACCATAGCATCGTAAACTTTCTGCGTACCCGCTGACATTTCAACGCTTGCTGAAGGCATAGTATAGTCTTCACTAGCTTGCTCTCTTTTCTTTTGTTCTGTTCTATTGTCAGCTTCTATAGGTTCGCCAAAAGTACCATCTTCTTTTATTTTCTTAAACATTTCTATTTGCTTAAGAGTTAAAGTACCAGCCTTAGTAGACCTTGAGAAGTTATACATGAAGTCAATCATGTCTTGTTTTGTGCCTTGCTCAAAAACGTTTGAGCCGTATCTTTCGTTGGTAAACTTATTTATATTGTTTTTTATTTTTCCCCAAGTGCCTTTTTGACTATGCTGAGCGTAAAATCTTGGATTAGATAATACTTCGGCTACATATGCCATAAACTCGTTAGCCTTTAAGTTTTCAGTTGACTTACCATGTTCGTTTTCAATAAACTCTTCTATAGTCATTTTTCTTCTTTGACCAGTTGTCTTGCCATCTTTATCTTTTATTTCAGCATCAAACACTTTACCTGGAAAAGCATCTACAATAGATTTTTTAAATTTTTGAACTACTTCTGGATTTGAACTAAAAGATTTTTCCATTACAAAGTGAAAAACCTCATGAGGTGTTTTACCTTCAGTAACCCTATTAATATCAACTATAATTGTTTTTTTATCGCTTTTAAACTCAGCTGCAGAATCATCAAACTCAAATAACTTTCTACCATCTTTGTCAACTCTTTCAGACACAACTTCAAAAGCTATATCTTTACCATATATTGCTTTTAAGTTTTTACCTTGTCTTTCAAGTATTTTTTGAACCTTAGCAGGATCTTGAAAATCAGCCGTTCTATATATAGTGTTTAACGTGTTATGCACGCCCTCAAGTAGCTCTTGACTTTTTTTAAGCTTCTTTTCTAGCACACCTTCGCCGCTCATTAACTCTTTTCCTGTTTCAGTGCTAGTAGTAGACGTACGATTACCTGTGGCTTTTCTATTTTCTATTGTACTACTGTATACGTTTATTTTGTCTACCAATTCTTTTTCTAACCTTTCAAGCCTGCTTGTAGTGTTAATATAGTTCCTAAAGTTTTTATTAGCAAAACCTTTAGCGCCTACAGCGGCAAAAACAAAGTAGTCAATAATAGCATCGCTAAACTTTAAGTCTAAATCGCTATAGTTTTCTTTTAAATAAGTTTGATATGTTTCTTTACCTCTTACATCTCTAATTAAAGCCTCTAATTGAGCTGCTCCTTGAGTAGATAAAGCACCAGCAACACCACTTCTATTTAGTTTCATTAAAGAGTTAAGCTGTTGAAATCCAGTAGTAAATCTAGGTAAGCCCGCACCAATAGCGTAAAAGCCAGCACCACCACCTAGATGATAATGCTCATCAAATGCTTGGGCCATCTTAAACTCTTCGCGAATACCCATGTAGGTATGATACATCATTTTCTGTCCAGCTGTACCTTTGCTAAGTTTGCTCATTAGCTTAGTAGCACCAGTTATAGCACCGGTCTTCTTTAGCGCTACGTCTATCAAAGCAAATTCAGCTATAGCAGGAACAAATCCAGCAACACCTTCGTATGTTCTATAAAATCCACTTCTTTTAAAGCGCTCTAACTGATTCTTAGTAGCTTTTACATCTGTAGTGTTTATTATGGTCTCCATAACGTCTCTCTTGCCTCTACCAGTGTCAAACAAGTCCGTAGACATTGGACTATCAGCTCCTTCTATACCTAAAGCGCCTTCTACTACTAATTCAACGCCTCTTTCTGGTAAAAAAGATTTTGTTGAAGAAACGTCAAGGTTCATAAGCTTCATTTGAGCTAAAACTTTACCCTGTTTTACGTTGTTATATAAGTCGTCTCTGTGATCTTTTACTAGTCTTTTAAAAGCTTTAGATTGATCTTCGTCAGCATATTCATTTTGGTCAAAAAACCTTTGCTCTAACAAGCCAAACTTTTGCAAGTCTGTTTTTTCAGTTAAGCCAAAATAACCCATTGGAGATTCAAATGTAGCTTTGTCTGAAATACCTAAAGCGCCCGCTATAGAAGATCCTATATCTGCTCTACCAGACAACAAGTTGCCAAAAGTAAAACCGTCAGATTTAACTGTTTGATCGTAATAAGGAGCTAAATCCTTTAGCTTTATCTCCATTTCATACCCAAGTTTGTTTTCGCCTTTAACCTCATAATTTAAGCTTTTGAATATACTTAACGCTTGAGGATCGTTTATAGTAACGTCAAACACTTGTTCTCCTCTTCTGCTTAACACAAATGCTTTTCTTCCATTAGCAGAAAAAGCAGCGTCAACATTATCTCCATAAGTTGCTTTTACATAGTCAGCATCTTCTTTTGTTACTTCAACAGCCGTACTAGCTCCTGGAGCTTCAGGGTCAATTGACTGTCTCGTTATCGGATCTATAAGAGCCTTAGAACCGTACTGCCAAAACGACTCAGAGTCTTTTAATAATTTATTATAAACTTTTTCTTCTTTTTGGTATTCTTGTGATCCGGGTTCTAGCTTTTGTAATCTACTGTAAGAGTCAGCAACAAGTTGTTCTTCATCGTTTAAAACAACGTTTTTCATGTAGCTTGTGTGTGCTTTTTCAACATCACTAGCGCTCATGTTTTCAATGTCTATGCCTTCGTTAAATTCTGTGTTTAACTTCTCGTAAGCTTTAGCTTCATTTTTTTTAAACTTTTTTCTTATACCGTCTCTTACAACAGACTCAAGATCTTCTTCTCTTATTCTTGACAAATCTTCTCCAGGAACATAGCTTTCAAACAAACCTAAAGCACCACCTTCAAAACTACCTACTTTTTCTTTTATAGCCTTAAGTATTAACTCATAGTCTTGGTCGTTACCAACTCCACTTTTACCACCTTCTTTAACGTCTGTAATATAATCTACAGTCCACTCTTCACCTAGCACCTCAGTCATAAATTTAGTGTCTTCCAAAAGATCACCTACTTTTCCTTCAGCTTTTTTTCTTTGATCTTTATACTGTTTGTCAAAAGCAAGTTGGTTTTCGTTTTTCTTCTTATTACGATTAAAAAAAGTTGATAAGTTGTTGTGAAGATCTTCAAATTTAGTAATTTCTTGAAAACCAGAAAACACAGTACCTTCAAAAAGGTTAGGAACATCAAACTCGTCAGAGTATTCACCTGTGCTTTTATCGTAAACCTTAATTTTGTCTTTACCAAAAGAAACATCATCAAACTCGTACTCAGAATTTTTATACCAAGCGTTAAGTTTTGATTTCATATCACCCTCTGCTTGAAGCCAAGATATACCTTCTTTTAGCTGATCAACGCTAGGCATTTCTATAGACTTATACTCACTTTCAATAGGTTCAGCTTTAGACTGATCTACATTCATAGTATTATCGGGTAGAGTTAAACCGTTTTTAGCTACGACCTCTTCAAAGGTAATACCTTTTTGTTTGGCGGTATCGTTTATCTCTTCTTCGCTATATGAAAAACCGTTTGCGGAAATATAATCTGGCATATGATATTTATTTTTATTTTAAAGCAGGCTTATTGTCTTGCATCCACTGCTTTAATCTAAGTTCTTCGTTTTTATTTAGAGCGTCGCCTTGATTTGTTTTAAAAGTTTCAAATATCTCTTTTCCATCTTTATCTTCACCAAACGCTGTTATTCTGTTTGCACCTTTCATTTCAAATCTAAAGCCTAGAGACTTATACTCTCTGTTTAAAGTACCTGCAATGAATTTTTCGCTATTAGACTCAAATAAATACCCTTCGTAGCCCGCTTGACTACGGAAGCCGCCATCAAATTTTTGGTTTACGTATATTTCACCGTTTCCATCTGCATTAACTTTATTTCCTAAAGCTCCAAGCTTAGCGTTAAACTCTTCTTCTTCCTTTTCATTGACACTATTATCATCATCAAACTCTCCAGGTAAAACCTCGCCACCTAAACTAACTATAAAGTTTCCTCTATTAAAGAACTGAGCATTGTCAATAGCAGAAAGACCATTTTTATCTACGTCGCTAAGTTCATTTTTAGTTAAAAGAGCATAATCAACTCCATTTTCACTAAACAAAACTCTAGTATTATCATATTCTATAATTTTTTGTCCAATTTTTAGAGCGTCAATTGTGCTAGATCTTTTTTCGTCTTTTAATCTTTGTCTTTTTTCTGCAGCTGTTTCTACATTTAAAGTTTTAGTGTAATCTTGTCCTCCGAGTATATGTTGGTCTGCCATTTCGCCTGTAGCCCAATTAGCAAATATATTTCTAGCCGCTATGTTAGTAGGATCTAACATCGCTTTTTTTAAGGCTAGCATATTATCAACGCTCATAAACTCTTCTTTGTTGTCAAAGCCAAGTCTTCTAACGTTAGAATCGGCTTTAGCCTGTTCGCTAGCATCTATAGTTCCGTCTTTGTTTAAGTCAAAAAGAGACGTATACATTTCCTCTGTTATACTATTAGAAGAAGAAAGCATGTCAGCATAAGATTGATCTAATCCTAGCTCGTTACTATGGACAGCTGTAGAAAAAGCATCATCTGTCTTAACTGAAGTTAATATGTCAGATTTTGTTTTATTAACTTGAAACTCTTGATTTTTTAAGCCACTGTTATAAGAGTTTGCCCCTATTTTAGAAAAATTTTCTACAACTAAAGCATCTTTTTTAGTTATTAACTTGTCTATCTTGTTAGCAGCAACAGAATAAGCATCGTCTTCTCCGGCAGCTAATTCTATTTGATTAGTTACTTCGTTAATGCTTTTTATTAAATTTCCGTCTTTATCTTGAAGCCTGTATGCTATAGATTTTTTACCATCAACCTCAGTAATGTAAGAAACCGCTTTTACTCCTGGAAAAGAAGTGTTTGTGCCAAGACCTTCGGCGCCAGCGGCTATAGCATTATTCATAGTTAATTGAGTCGCAGAAGAAGCTCCTTCAATAATCTCACCTCTACTTGCGGCTTCTAAATTTCCATATTGTTTATTTCTTATATCTTCTAAAAGCGCTAAGGTTTGTTTTTTCTCTTTTCTAAACTCTTGTCTAGCTTGTTTGCCTTCTTTACCAAACTTAAATCTATCAGTAATTTCTTTTTTACCGTCGCCGTCTGTGTCTTTTAAAAATCTACCTTTTTCTTTTAAATCTTCCAAAAGAGTTCTAGCTGTTTCGTCAAGCCCTCCGTCTGTAAAATCATCATAAGTTCCAGCTTGCCTGTTTTTTAAGTTTTCAGTAGCTATTTTAATACCTTCACCTGCTAGTTTTCCTAACGTTTGACCTATTGCGTTGCCAACCTCACCTATAGTGCTCATTGCTGAAGCATAACTATCAGACATTCCTTTGAACGTCTTGCTAAGATCTTTTGGCACTCCAGCCATACCCATACGAGCGGCTTGGTTAACTAAAGTAGCGTCTGCTCTTGGTGTTAAATTTATTCCTCCTTTTGCCATCGTTTTATCCTATAATGTTTCCTGTAACAGCAGTGCTAACTCCTTGAGCAACACCACCTATTATTTGTCCATACATACCCATACGAGCGTTTTGCATGCCTGATATAGCGCCGAGCCCTGCCATTTGATTTCCGTAAGCAGCTTGTACGCCAGCTCTAGCACCAGCCATTTCACCCATTTCCATGCCAAGTAGCGTAGACTCTCTGCTGGCCAACGCTTGCTGAACGGCGGCTTCTCCTTGCTGTTCTAGTTGTTGTATCTGCATACCTTGCTGAGCGGCAAGCTTTTCATTCATTGACTGTTGTTTTGCTATGTCTACAGATATTTTTCTTGATTGTAAGGTTCCTTGATTAGCTAATGCTTGAGCTAAACCAGCGATACCAGAACCTCCGGCCGCTCCTCTTAACCCACTTAATAAATTTGCTCTTTGCTGTCTACCTTGCTCTGCTTGAAAGTCAGCCGCAACTGTATTAACCTGTAAATCCTCCATGGTATTCTCCATACCAGCAAAAGGATTTGTAAACTCAAAGTTTTCATAACTTGCTCTTTGAGCGTCTAAAGCTTGTCTTTGTCTGTCTTGAAATGCGCGTTGCTCTTGTAGTTGAGTTTCTGTAGCGCCTGTAATTTGCTGCTCTGTTCTTCTTTGTGCTGCTCTACCCATATTATAAGTATTTGAACGCCTCGTAACAAGGCGCTGATCGTTCTATAAACCAACCTTGGTTTTCGTGAATGTTTTCCATGTGTTTGTTTACACATACTGTAAATAACATTGACATACCCCAGGTTTCTTTCGCTTCCTTTGCCACGTTTGCTACTAGCAACTCTAGCATTTTTCTTCTATCTTTTTGTTTGTACTCTGGATTAGATACTAACCATGTTTGATAACCTACCTCTGGATTTACAGCCGCGTATAAAAAAACCGCAGCTACAGGTATGTTATTATTTTCTATTACGAAACATCTTTCATCGTTTGGTAAAACTTTTCTTTTTACCGGTATTTCTTTCCACCACCATCTCCACCAATCACAACACATTTCGTAGTCACCTTCTTTAAAGGTTCTAAATGCAACTTGTTCACTCATTATTTAATTTAATTCTATTATAGTGTATATAGTCACATTTTAAGCATACTATTTACTACTTTCATGAACTACAGCGTTAACGGCGAAAAGCTCTGCTCTGTCTGTAGATTCATTTTTCATTGTAATACTAGCATAATAACCTTTCAAACTAGCTTCGTTAACAGAGTTATCTTTTGAAAACATTATAAAATCTCCTTCAACTGGGCTTAATGAATCAGACTCTACTTCGATAAAGTTAGAACCTACAGATATTATTCTTCCAACTCTATTAGGTGTTGCACCGCCTTCACCAAAGTATTGCAGTCCGTTTTTTATGGAGCTAACAGAAGACGCGTAGGCTATATCACCAACGGCCACGGAGCTGTTATCGATTGCTGAAGAAAAATTTATTATCATGATGTTGCTAATGGAGTTAATATTCTATCTAAATCTAAGTTTATCGTCTTGTTGGTTGATGGATAACTATTTATTTCCGTTCTAAAATGAACATCTATAGTGCTAATAGAGTCTGTATTAATTGTGAGGTTGTCCGGTAAAGTTTGAAGATCTCCAGATGTACCAGCGTCATTATCTCCTACAACTATACTTCCACCGCTAGCGCTAAGACTAACAGAGTGTATAACATCGCCAGAGTTTGATCTATTTATCCCTGTACCTGAAATTATAGCGCTTTTACCTAATCCTCGCGATCCGTTCAAGTTTATAGTGTTGCTTGTGTTAGTAGCTCCGTTAGTAGTATAGGTTTTGTTTGTACCGCTAGTTTTAATAGCTACAACTGCGGAAAAGCTAACGCTAGTGCCAGCAACACTATTTATTAAAGACGCACCGTAAGATCTTATAGTTACCGTAGCGCCGTCGCTAAAAGCTTGAGATCTAGATAGTACTACTGTTTTTGCGTCAGCATCTATACCTTTTACTATTGTTGTTGCACCAGGAGCAGTTGTACCTGTGATATAAGTTATTTGAGATCCTATCGCAATTTCATCTACACTATCTAGTGTTAACACAGTACTAGAGCTAGCGCCGTTTACCGTGGCTGTTTTTTGACAGTACCACATGTTATCGCCGTTATATTGTACTATATCTCTATCCCATTTTAAAGTAGCAAATCCACTGCCGTGAGTGTCGTTGTCAGCGTTTGTTACCGTGCTAGTATTGTTTACACCTACACTTGTAGCTACTCCTGGCGTCCCACTAGATGTAACGTTCGCCGCTGCTGGACTAGAACTGTACTTGTTTGGATTGTCTGTAGCAAAAGCAAACGTAAGCGTTGTTTCACTACTTTGCGTAACTTTCTTAACACTTACTTTTCTAGTATCGTTGTTGATAGTTGTGTCAAATCCATTTGTTATTAAAATAATACTGTACGTTGTAGTAGCTCCACTTGGAAAGTGTATTGAAGAGTTATATTGACCACTCAATTTAACTAACTTATTGTGATTAGAGTTAAAACCTTCTCCAGCTGTGAATTGTTTTGTAGTAAAATTATAAAAAACACCTTCAGAAGTAACGGCTTGAATCATAAACTGAGCATCATCATCACCTGTTATGCTAAAATACTTAGTACCGCCAGTAGATGGTACAGCCTCAGTATTTATTTGCATTTCGTTTATTATAGCCATTTGATTATTGTTAAAGTTATTCTGCAGGCGCGCTATCAACAGTAAGCGTTATAGATTCAGCAAACCCCAAGCCCTGAAAGCTTAATTGTCCTACTTCTTCCATAGTCACAGAGTCGCCTGTATTTTTTCCTTTTATGTTATTAAACCACTTGCCTTCTTTTTTAATAAACTCTTTTATAGACCCATGTTGAGTATCAGTGTGTATATCTTCAGCAAACCAACCGTGTTTTGAAGAAAAATTATAATTATCTGCTGAGCTAGCGTACAAATTATCTCCTAAATCATTTACACCTAAAAATACTTGCTTAGACTCATGAACCTTAGCTTGAGTTCCTTCGTAGCTAACAGCTCTAAAGTTTTTAACTGTAGAAGGATCAGCGTTCATAATTAAAGTTATATCACTATCATACTGTTGCCCATAAAAGTTATTTCTAACATCGTTAGCGTGGTGCTGCCATAGCTCACCGTTCAGCATTGTGTAATATTGTCTAGCAACACTCACACCAGATTCTGGGTGAAAAGATTTTAAACTAGTCCAGCCTTTAACTTCTTCACTGTAACTTATAGTTGTTGGCTCAAAGCCAGCGTCAGCACTTTTAAATAAAAATATGTCGTCTATAACGCAGCTAGTGTTGTCTTCATTAGTTTTAATGACTAAAGTATTTATTAAAGCGTCGCTAGGTCTAACTTCGTCTAAATTAAATACGCTTGAATAGCTATCATCAGAATTGTAAACAACACTAAACCCTTTGTTAGAACTATTGTAGTAATATGCTTTTATGCTTCCTGTAAATTCACTTGCCGTTAAGCCAAAAGTTACATTAGAGTTAGATTCAATATGACCAACTCTTTGCTCTGTTTGAACCGGTTGTTCTGTTAAGTCATCTATAACAGGAGCATTATTAAACACAATGTTTAAGTCTTCTTGATTCCAAGAAATGTGGTTTGCCGCTGACCTATCATAACCTGTTATAACCCAAGAATCTATACCGCCACCCTCGTAGTACTGTGTAGCGTCAACTAACGACAAGCTACTTAAAGCGCCTGTGCAGCCACCGGTTTCTGGGAATACTACTATTTTACTTCTATGATTTTCAATCTGAGCATAATCACTTTGATTAGCAAACGACACACCACTTACTTCAGAGCCTTCTGGCGCAGAAATTATAGTTGGATCTATAGAGTTAAAGTTCATTAATATAGAGTAGTCACCGGGCGTATCTATATCTCTAATGTAAGCTCCATCTAAAGAATTTGTTTGCTCATTCCATCTGTTTGTAACTCTAATTCTTAACTTGCCTTCAAAGGTTTCAAAGTCTGGATTGTTTTCTATTGTAAAGTTAAGCAAGTATCCACTATAAGATTCTTCTGTTTCATCTAAAGGTCCGTTGCCATTGTAGTGATAATTATTCCAATAAACGTGACTAGATCTTTCCGTGTTCCAACAAAGCATGTTATGTCTAAAATAGCATTCAGGCTCAAGATTGTCATTAGTTTGCTCTGTTATAAACTCATGCATAGAATGCTCACTAACCCAAGCGTCTTGAGGAACGTTCCAACCATTAGGCTTACCCATGGTGGCTTGCTCTGTTATATCATATAAAGATATAGTTCTAATCAAACAGTCGGCATTCCAGCCTTGTAACACAAAGTTTTGACCTTGAGCTTCTTGAGCATATTCAGTAGCATTGTATTGGAATATAGCTCTATAGACTTCGTTTCCATTACCTAAAGGCCATTCGTTATTTGTAACAGGCATTAAAATTATAGACTTGCTATAACCAGCTGTACTTGATCCTCCAACTTTACCAAAGTGATACGATGGATAGCCAGCTATGTCTTGAGTGTGGTCTGTTCCATAAGCGTTGTCTAAACCGCTACCTGCACCTAGTACGTTAGGTATTAAAAGATTATTTAAAGCCACATTAGGATAACTAGAGTCGAGAAAAACATCAACACAATACCAATTTCCAACAACGTACTTAGACTCGTTATTTAAAGGTTGCGCGAAATAAAAGCTACCTTCGTTAGATCCATCATTTTGAATAAGTATTCCTCTGCAGTCTGTTGGTATTTCGTTAGGATCACTACTTAAACTAGTAGCTTCAGTGTATTGATTAAACAACGGTAAGTCACTACCGTTAGGGGTAGTTATATATTCTGCTGGCGCAGCACCTGTGTAAGAGTTTTCGCCCTCAATAGCATTGTCGTAACCTGGGCTTACTGTAACATTGTTACCTTCAACAAAATTATACCACTGTACTGTGTTTCCATTGTTGTCAGTGCTAGTTATCCACTCACCTGGATTTGCTACACCTAAAGTTTGTTCAGCTTTGTAAAATCTATTTCCATTTCCAGCAGTAATATTCCATACATTTTCATAGTGAAGCTCGTGAATAACTTCTGACCAAGCTGGTGTGTCTGAAATTGGAATAGCTAAAACTTCTGGCTCACCTGCATAATCCGTTATTTTAGGATGTGTTAGTCTCTTTGTTTTAGTAAGCTTAGCAAGGTGCAATATAGCGTAAACTGGATCTGCAGGATAGTTTGCTGTTTGATCTGAGTTTGTAACACCAATTCTAACTTTAATTTGACTAAACACTTTATGACTAGAGTCCGCAGACGTGTTAGGATCTTGTATCTTAAACTGCAGTTGAGCTGTGTAACTCGAAGGCGAAGCTTGCGTGCCAGCGACTGTCGCGGAAGGAGTTATAGTAGTATTACTAGTAACAAAGCCTGGATTATAACTTCCTGTAGCTAAAGTGTTTGTTTCAGTGTCAGTGTCAACTAAATACGAGTTGTCTATAAGCTGACCGTCAGCCCATATTTCAACAAACCATTTATGATCATAAGTTGCGCCGCCGTGTGAGTTAGATATGCTATAACTTAGATGAAACTCTTCGTTATTAAACGCTGAGTTGTTGTACATTGTGCCAAAATTTTCTTCTAAATGATTGTCTGGATCAGCGCCCCAGTTCTTTACATCACTTGCAACTCTATCACCGTAATCTCCATCGTAGTATCCAGGAATTTCTATATACATCTCCTTGCTATCTGCCGCTAAACCACCGCCATTAACAGGTTCGTGGCCAAAGTAACAGTTGCCAAATATAATACCAGAGTTGTTTCCTTCTTGAGTGTATATTATGTCGGTACTATCAGTTGCCGTACTAGTAGCATCTGCTGAGTCGTAGAATATACTTCTAAGATTCCAATCCTGTTGAGTGCTATTGCCGTATGAACGTAAGTTTGTGTAAGAGCCAGTATCGCCAGCGCCGTCGTTATCATATCCTGGTTCAGTAGAGTCGTTAGATCCTATGTATCTATCTCCACTACTGTTTGCTAAAAGATACCCTGAAGTTACCTCTGTTGTAGACGTTGAGCCAGTTGAAAGAGT
>Ga0181380_1000156_pt1 | contig 29913 bp, 41 predicted proteins | sample 3SPOviralmetaG_FD_130116 | JGI IMG/M metagenome (GOLD analysis project Ga0181380, IMG submission 130116) | Marine viral communities from the oligotrophic San Pedro Time Series (SPOT) site, San Pedro Channel, CA, USA - 3 SPOT_SRF_2009-08-19 | ecosystem: Environmental > Aquatic > Marine > Strait... | reverse complement strand
AACCTTGGGAGCCTTTGAGAGCAATAGAAACTACGTGAATACTAGTATATCCGGTAACCCAGTTGTTCTCCCTTGGCATGCCCTGGCAGACCTGAAGCAAAGTTGCCTGTTTGGTGTGAAGCAACTACCATGTAACATATGATCAATGATGACAAAGATCCCTGGCCTGATCCGGATGATGCCGGTGGCGAGTGGCTCACTCCTGCGAATCACGCGTGGTGTTGGGACGCGGACAGCTTGCGACTGGGCGAGTATGTGGGTTTCGAGCCATACCTACGACTACGTGATCGAATGCATGAGTTGCGGCTGCCTGATGCCACACACAACACGTTGATCGAGTGTCTGTTCGAGACCCATGACGTGAACTACATGAACCATGGTGTGGCTTGTGTGACTCTGATGGTGCGGCATGATCATGATGGTGAGGTGGATGACATACACATCGTGGGACCGGACGAACCTGGTGGTGCACCGTTGACGCAATTGTAGTGGTGACGGAGCTCCAGCTGATTATCAGATCCACTGCAGCACGAGGAGGATGATGCCGGGAGTGGACCCGGGTCAGTTGATGATTCGCATGTGCTACAGAAACAGCAACTAAAAAAACACGTGTGCATGCACACGTGTTGCAGAATGCACACGGTTGAAAATTAAGTTGCTCATTCTGAATCAAGAGCATATACTGATGTTATGGATAAGTTAAAAGAATTGATCAAGCGAATGGAAGATGAAATGAGAGAGGATCTGAAGAGATCAGGAGATCTTGAGGAGTATGGTGAGGAAGGCATAAGAATTGCTGTTCATGAGGATCTGCGAGACAGTTTGAATCATCTGTTCTCAGACATTCTGTACAAATAAGTTGCGCATCAGCCCGGAAACCACTACTATCATAATATGGATCAAGACAACAACATATGGGAACAACTGGAAACGCACATGCATGACAATCTGGGAACGTACGGACTCAAGATGATGGATGCATTTTTAGATCTGAAGGAACAAGCTGAAGATTGCGGCATGTGCCCGCCGGACACACCGGAACGTCAGCAACGTTTCGAACAGCAGCACGGATGATCTGGTGCATGTTGCGACTCACGTGCCGAATCGGCATGAAACTGGTGTGGCTGCTCATGGGATTCATGCTGGGTGTCAAAGTGGCACGTTCTGAAACAATCAATCACAATCACAATCACAATCAATCACATGTATCATATCAAGAAAAACAACATCACAATTCACCGCACACCAAGCTGGAACCTGGCGCTGGAGTGGATCAGCAGCAGAACAGACGCTGCCACACTCAAAATGACGCTGGTTGCTTAGTTGCGCTTTCAAACAAAACATCATACAATCAACACATGTATCAAATATTGAACAACGGAACCCTTGTCATCAACGCGCAGGATATGCAAACAGCCATCAGATTCGTTCAGAATCTAGAGAGCGGATTGGATCGAGCCACGCAACACAGTCCATACACCATCCGCCGCATGCCGCAGCACGGTGAACTTCTCATGAGTTGACAAGTTGCGCGTTTCTCAAAAGGAGCATACAATAACATTTTAATCATTAGTAACAACAAACACACAATCAAAGTTATGGAAAAACAATTGAAAAAAACTCGCCGAGCAAAACAATTCTACACTCTCGAAAACGCCGCAGGTCGAGATGTACAAATAGATCTGAACAATTACAAGGTGCAATGTGTCAAGACTGGCAAACTCAAAAGCTTCTATCACAAGTATCTGTTCAATCTTATCAATCGTAAATACAACGGCAACATCGACACATTCAGAACCACATATGTTAGTAGAGAGGCTGCTCCTGGTCGTGATGCACGTAGAGTGGCATACTTGACTCAACGCGTTCAAAAGCTGTCAGTACAACTGAGCAATCTGCGAGGCGAGCTGGCAGAGGCTGAATCAGGAGTTGTTTGCTTTCCAGACGCCGAATAACTTTCCATTCCATAACTGATCCGAGACAGGGGTGTGTTTTTCACCGCCCCTGTCTCTTCATGTGTGGTGGTCTCAGAGACGGAGTGGTGGTCTCAGCACCCCCGGGGGATCTAGAACCCAGGCGTGCGAGAAACGATATATGGAGTGTGAAACACACGTTAACGGGAGAACCCATGCTCCAAATTTTTTCGCAAAATCCCGTGCCGTTTGCCAATATGGGGTGTGTTCAGACTATATAAACACATGTGGAACAAAATTATTGAACAAGCGTTGGCCATGTTGGAACTGTGCTGGTGGTGTGTGTTGAGTTACACAATCTCCCGAGTGTTGCACATGTGGACCACATGCGGTTGACATCGAGTGACACTCGAGTAAATAACATCAACATGAACCAAACATCACACAACATGACACGGGCCAAGCATTGGACTTTGGTACTGGGTCTGATCATGTGTGTTTGCATGTGTTGCAGTTGTGCACGGAATCATACTGGCCCTGCGCAGCAGCAAAAAAATCCCACACCTGTCAACACACCCACACGCTCCCCAATCTCTATAGATCAGATAGACCAGAATCAGGACGGACATCTAGACTCTCAGGAGCTCACCATGATACACACACCAGTCACTCGTGCCACCTGGGCATTCACGGCAGTGATGCTGGTGATGATCGTGACGTTCGTGACATGTTGGTTGATCAGCAGACGACGTGAAACCACACCTGATTCACCACCTGTGAGTGACTCGCAAACACCACCGGTGAGCGCATCAGCCACAGATGACTGGCTTGATGTGGAACAGGATTTTCTGGGCGTGCAACGTGATCCGGATGCTGACCACTGGCTAGACTCTGGCCAATGGCCTGATCGGTGACACGGTTTGCACACGGCTCTCAACGGTTCTGCACGGCAACGGCGGAGGCGGGAGCCTGCGGCTCAAATTTTTTTAGCGCCTTCGGCGCTACTTGGTATAAATAATTGTATATGAAAGATTGGGAGATCAGAAAAGTCAATGCTATGTACTCAGAAATTGACCGACTTAAACGCGAACGTGATGAGCTACAGGACCAGAATCAGCAGATGATGCTCAGGTTGCAGGAGCGATCCGGCGCTTTGTCGGCTGTTGTGGAGCGGCTGGATCAACAGGATCAAGTGTTGCAACAGCTCGTGGAGCTGGTGGAACGATGCACGTGTGACACCAGCAAGAAAACCACCACCAGACGTGCCTCCAAGAGCACCAAGACTAAATAATCACGATGAATTTCGAGAAGAAGATACTAGAGACCAGCAAGATACCTGAACGCAACCTGTTGAAACCCAGCAGCGTGGCCATGGTCAAACCGGACACCGGAGTGGACATACGCAAGAAATCCGCTTATTATGTGATTCGTGACTGTGCCACATTGGCAAACGAGTACATACCTCACAAGTGTTACTCGAGCATCAAGAATCCGGTGGGCACGTTGCATGGCAAGTTCACCAAAGCGGACATAATCGATTTTGTGGCACGTACCAAATCACAACAAGCCACCAAACAATTGCTGTACGTGATCTTCAGCGACATTTACAAGGTGGAAGCCGATGACTGGACACCACCACCTGAACCTGAGGTGTCAGACGATCTGGTGATTGACGCGGATGCCACTGGTGATGACATCTATGGAGATTACGGGTACGGTGATGATGACGTGTTTGATGACGCTAACAACATCACCATGCCGGTCAAACCACCGGTGGATCTAGGAGACGGGGAAGCGGTGATCGCCAAGCTTGTGGTGGTGTTTGGAGCCACCAAAGAGAAGTAACACATGTCACGTTTGTTGTTGGTGTTGTTGATCGTGATCTTTTGTTGATCAGAAAATTAACAATCGCACGTACTCTTGATTGGGATAGTGCTCCAACAAGCAAGCCTCACCAGACTGTGGTTCGAACACGTACCATCCTTGACTGGTGAACACCAGATTCACCATGTGCAATGATCCACCAGACACACCACCGAACTCATGTTGTTGATACACTAGCATCACGGCAACCGCTGGTTCATGATCCACACCAGCCTTGTAGCTTGCCACACCGGCCAACGATTTGTACAACATGGCAAAATTGTCACAATCCATGTTCTGATTGTTGGAGGGCATGATGCCGTTGTCGTGTTTCAATTTGGCGAACCAGTTGTTGAACTTTCGATACCAGAAATAATCAACCTCTTTGAAGTTTGAGTCCAACATGAGCACTTGTACGTCTTCAGGCACCAGTATTCTCACACTGTTCTTGCCACGTTGTTTGGAAAAGTGATAACCTATGTCACTTCTGGTCAAATTGTGTTTGTGTGGCTCGGGTGTGGTGTATTCCACAGGTGGTATGTTTTTCATGTCTTTCATGTCGGTGTTGATGCAACTCGTGAGCAACCACAACACAAACACTCCCAGTGTGACGAAAAACGCACAACTCCAGCATATCTGTTTGACTCGTTTGGTTGTCATCTTCTTTTGCTAGGCACGGCGTAAAATCCAACGACCATGAAACATAGATCGAAAAAACTGGTGAGCAACAATCCGCCGGTCATCTGAACCAGCTCCCAATCCTTGCCACCGAACACCCAGGTGAACAGACCCCATCTGGCGTTGTCACCCTTGGGCACGATCACGTCATATGTGATCCCCGGGTTGAGCGCGTAATAGATCATCAGAAAACACAACGTGAACGTGATGCTCATGAACAACACACGTCTTGTGGCCTTCACGAACGGGTCTTTGGCTTGTGCTTGTTGATTGGCAAGCAACGCGTCCATCATCTTGTCATCACGTGCCGCGAGCATCATCTGATCCATTCTTTTTTGCTCGATCCAAGCATTTATCCAGTTCACGCCGATCTTGATCCCGGCACCTATTATTGTGTTTAGTATGGGTCCCATATAAGTACTTAGGCGATGCAATTCACTTTGACGTTCAAAGATTATGTTGATCAATATTTACACAACATGCAACAAGAGCAGATGCACTGTCCAGTGTGTTATGAACAAGTGATGATCAATTCTCAAACAACAGACATGGAACACATGGTGGATTGTTACAAAGAGCAACGACTGTACTTGACAATCAAAGAGTTTTACCAATCAGGTGTGAATCATGACACGTTGACACTGGATGGTCTGGACCGGCTGGTGAGCCTGGTGTCGTGGGAATGTGCTCAGGAGATCAAGAGGTTGGTAGAATGATCACTTGATCATCACGCACATCGATGGTATATTGTTTGTGATCGTGATTGTCTATTATCTTGTCTGCTAATGGTGTTTCGATCATGTCGGTTATCATGCGTCTCATGGGTCGAGCACCAAGATCCATGTCGGTCAATCGACTGGCCAGTAGTTCTGACACTTGATTAGTTATGATCAAACGTTTTTTCGCATTCTTACGAATGTTTGTTTTCAAAGTGTTGAGCATGTGTTTGGTCACATGTAACATGTGTTGCTTGGTCAGTTTGTCAAACACCACCAGTTCATCTATTCTGTTGATAAATTCTGGTGCGTATTGTTTTTTCAGCTCCTCGATCACAGGATCTTCCACTGAGGTTTGTTGAAATCCCACGGTGGGCTTTTTACCGAATCGATGAGCACCAATGTTGCTGGTCATGATCACGATTGTGTTTTTGAAATTCACTTCTATACCGTCACTGTCTGTCACGTGACCATACTCTAACAATTGCAGAAACACTTGTAACACGTCTGAATGAGCTTTTTCTATCTCGTCAAACAACAACACGCAATATGGGTTGTGCCTCACAAATTCCGTGAGTCTGCCACCTTCTCCATAACCCACATAACCAGGAGGACTTCCGATCAATTTGCTGATGCTGTGACTCTCACTGTACTCGCTCATGTCGAATTGTTTGAAATTGTCACCATCGAACATCTCATCCGCAAGTGTTCTGGCCAGATGTGTTTTACCCACACCGGTTGGTCCAAGAAACAACAACGAACATATGGGTTTGTCCGGGTCACTCACACCGGCTCTGCTGCGTTTGATGGCTCCGCAAATCTTGTTCACACCGGAATCTTGACCTAACACCAGTTTGTTCACCCGTCTCTCCAAGCTGCTAACACGTGTTGCTTCATCGTCTCCTATGCTAATAACAGGGATGCCGGTTTTATCGGATACCAACTCACGTACCTGGTCACAAGTGATTCTCGAGGGTTTCATGTGTTGTTGTTCCAGTCTGTTTCTCTCGTCAATCATGTACTCGAGTTGTGATATGAGTTCATGTTCTGTTTCTCTATGTGACAACGCCAGGTCAAATTGCTGTGTTTCCACTGCACGTTCCTTGCGACCAATCACGCTTTGCACATGTTTGATGGTGTCTCTGAAGCTGCTGTCCGAGTGATATTGTTTGACACTCACGCGTGCTCCTAGTTCATCTAGCACATCAATGGCTTTGTCTGGAAATTTTTTGTCATGCATGTAACGTGAACAACATCTTATTATCTCGTCCAACACTTGAGCGTTGTACTTGACATTGTGATACTGTTCATATTTGTGTTTGATACCCTTGAGAATGTTCATTGTCTCAGTGTCATCTGGTTCATCCACATACACGGTTTGAAATCTTCTGTCAAGAGCTCCATCTGATTCGATGCTCTCTTTGTATTCTTGCAGAGTTGTTGCACCAATGCAACTGAACTCACCACGCGCCAACGCTGGTTTGAGTATGTTGCTCACATCCATGGTGCTGGTTCCTGCCCCGGCACCGACAATCATGTGTATCTCATCGATGAATATGATCACATCGTCACGTGATTGCACATGATTGATCACCTCTTTCAATCGTTCTTCAAATTGTCCGCGATACATGGTTCCTGCTACGAGTTGAGCCACATCAAGAGAGTATATTTGCTTGTTTCTCAATTTCATTGGCACATCATTTTGTGCGACTCGTTGTGCTAAACATTCGACAACAGCTGTTTTACCGACACCTGGCTCGCCTATCAGCACAGGATTGTTCTTTGTTCTACGTGACAATATCTGAATCACGTTCTCAGTTTCAAAGTCTCTACCAATCACAGGATCCAACTCACCAGTCAATGCGCGATGTGTCATGTTCACTGCTACTTTGTCGAGTATGGTGGGTTCTTCTTCTGGTTGATCTCCGGACAGGTACATGCCTGCAGGTGATTCACGCTCAGCGATGTCAGCTTCTTCCGGTGTGTTGTTTTGTTTACGTTTGCGTTTCTTGGGTAATATCTCAATGTATATCATCTCATACAACAAGTTGACATCGATATTCTTCAATCTAAACAAGTTGTTACCTGAACCTGCGTCACTCACAAGGATGCTCAACAACAGATGATCCACCAGAATCATGTCCGCTTCCATCTCATCAGCAATTGCACCTGCGTATGTTATCACTTTCAACACTCTAGCTGATGGTTCGATGTCTTTCAGCTCTGGTTTCTTATCACCTTTGTATTTGCTCAGATTACTCATCACAAAACTAGAGAACTCCTTGATGTCCACTTCCAGATCCTGTATTATCTCGATACCTCTGCATGGCTTGTCGCATTCCAGTATGCTGAGCAACACATGTTCGGTTGTTATGAACTCATGCATGTAGTGACGCGCTAGAGCTTTCGCTCGGCTCATCACTTGTCGTGAAGCTGGTGATAATTCTTGTTGTTGACTCATCATATATATTTATGTTAAACAATGTCGTTGACATTTGCAACATTTGTATTTATAATAATGGTATGTTAATTGAAGTGTCACACGAAAGTCCGGTTTCCATTTTGAATGAGAGTTTAGAATACAATGATTATGCATATGCTCTGGTGCATCTGTTCGAGACGAACACCAAATATTATAATTTTTACAAAAATTTAACTGATACAAACAGATGTCCTGTGTTGTTGGACAACAGCATCTTTGAACTAGGCAAAAGCTTTGATGGTGACAAATATGCGCAATGGATTGACAAATTGGATCCGGATTACTATATTGTACCTGATGTGTTGGAAGATGCAGCTGGTACAATAGACAAATGGAAGACATGGACAAGAGAACATGATGTTGATTCGAACGCTTTGAGAATTGGTGTGGTTCAGGGAAAGAGCTGGAATGAGCTGGTGCGCTGTTACAATTATATCAAAGACAATGCTGATATTATCGCGATCAGTTTTGATTATAGCTACTATCTTGCAACCGGGTTGGTTGACAACGATGTAGCGGATCCGACACTACAAAAATGGTGCTCTGGCCGGAAACGCTTCATCAGACATCTGATCGATGAAGGTTACTGGTGCTGGGACAAGCCACATCATTTGTTAGGGTGTAGTCTAGCCAAAGAGTTTAGATACTATGTTGACAACAACATATACAACATCAAGAGTGTTGACACCAGTAACCCGATAGTTGCCGCTATTCATGACAGTAGATATATTGATGATCAAGGCTTGCAATACAAACCTAAAACCATGCTGGCTGATCTAATAGACCATGAGTTCACAGACAAACAATTTGAAATATTACAACACAACACAACAATGTTTAAAAAAATACTGAGAAGATGATTCTAGACAAGGACAAAAGATGGGTGACGTTTTTCAGTCACACGGGAGCAGAGATTTACAACTTGAGCTGCAGAGTGAATCGTGTACCGGATCGAGTGGTGGTCAACAAACCTCCAGGAGATAAAACAATAAGCGAGGATCTGATGCGCATGGTGGATAATAACAGCATTGATATTGTGTATACCAAGAGCACACCAGATGAGCAAGACTACGATCGTCTGATAAAAGATCCGGACAGTGTTGTGACATTGCATGGATGGATGAGAATTGTACCGGCCACCATATGTGATAGTTTCAAACTGTACAATTTACATCCCGGGTTGATCACCAAGTATCCGGAACTAAAGGGTGCTGATCCACAGACACGTGCATTCAATGAACAGCAAAAGACATATCGCGAGATTGGTTGTGTGATACACGAGGTGTCTCCTGGTGTTGATGAAGGTAAAGTTCTTGCTCAAGTGTCAACATTCAACGATTTTCATAGCGAGAAACAATTAAGTTGCAGTTTATCATCGATGGCGTTAGATTTATGGGAACAATTTCTAACATAAAACGATATAAACATGAATATAAGATTACTCAAATTAGATAGAGACGGTGAAATTACCGTGGGGAGCGTAGTTAAATACAAGATCGATCGTAAACAATATGTAGGTGAAGTTTACAGCATATTGTCAGATGGTGACAAAGTCGAGGTTATAATGTATGATAAAAGACTCCGACCGTTGATGCGTGGTCAAGGTGGTTTTCGAATCAGAAAGATAAATTTGTCAGCATGTAAGCTCGTAGATGAGAATTTTAAATTCAAATCATATGATGATTTCACTATTGGTGATGTGGTGATGCAAAAGAGCACTGGAGTAAAAAAATATGGTGTGATCATAGGTTTTCATCACCCGGATGGATTGTCATCAACCTCATATGAAAATGGCTACAATGGTACTGACATGATTGATTGTGTGGAAATACACAAACGTGGTCTTGAGAGAAAACGTAATCTAACTGGTGGTCTCAAGCGGTTTGTCTCAACAAACAAAAGATTAACATTATGTGAAGTGGATCTTTGGCATAAATTTGGTCCGAAGATTGTAGCTAAATGAAATCATGGATGGATCTCAATCTAGGGGGACGATTATTATATGTTGGTTGTGTGATTAACATGTTATGCGCCATAAGTTTGGCTTTTGATGGCTCATACTTCGCTATCTTTTCTGTCACGATGGCCATATTTTGCAGTTTATCTACATATTTAACAAAATATCGGAAATACACATTTGAACAAAATGAGTCAGAAAGAAAACGATAATAATCGAAAATTCTCCACCGGAGCACAGCGCGACACCGCTGAAGGTAAACTACGAATGAGCCTCATGCCTCAACAAGAGTTGAAGCGTGTGATGAAGAGATACCTTGATGGTGTAGAAAAATATGGAGAAAACAACTGGATGAAAGGGATGCCATTGAGCGCGTACTTCGATTGCATGCACAGACACTTGGAAGCATGGTGGCGAGGTGATGATACAGAAGATCATGCTGCTGCAGTTGTGTGGAACATGTTGTGTGCTATGCACGCGGAGAGGAAGGCACATGATGTGGATGCATTCCCTCTCGAGCGTCAAATGGATGATCGTATCAAATTTCCAAAAGATTAGTTGACAATCTGTCTTGAATAGGATATAATGTAGATTATGTTGATTGGATTCACAGGTGCACAATGCACAGGTAAAACAACAATGCTGAACATGTGTAAAAATACGTTCAGCAATTACAATTTTGTTGATGAAGTCACTCGTAAAGTGGGGAGAATGGGTCGTGTGATAAACGAACAAGGTGATGATTTGACACAGCTCTTCATTCTGAAAGAACATCTTGTCAATCATGTTATACCTGATGACGAGAATTGGATTTTAGACAGATGCATACTTGATGGATATGTGTATACAAGATGGTTATTCGAACAAGGCAGGGTCAGTGGATGGGTGTTGAATCATGCTAGCTGTTTGCTCTCAATGTTAGGAGAGCGTTTGAATCATATATTGTACACCTGTCCGGATCACATTCCAATGGAGGATGATGGTGGTCGTAGCATCAACAAACAATTCAGAGATGAAATAATTGGCATATACGATAAATTGTTCAACAGCACGATGTTTGTACCTGGTAAAAACACATGGAGACACAAGGTAGTTAAACTGTCCGGCACGCCTGAACAACGAATGTATCAAATAAAAACTTTAATAAACAATGAGCAATAAAACATTAGACAACAGTAGAATTAGTAAACATTTAGGTCAAACGTCAGAGTACAAGGATCAATATGATCCAAAACTACTAGTGAATGAACCTAGGATAAACAATCGTAGACATCTTGACATCAAAGATGAGTCTTTACCATTTGTTGGATATGATACATGGAATGCATACGAAGTGAGTGCGTTGACCAATAACGGTCTACCTGTTGCAGGTGTAGCCAAAGTCATTTATCCATGTAACAGCAAATACATTGTTGAGAGCAAGAGTATCAAATTGTACTTCAACTCGTTCAACATGTACAAGTGTGGCGACACACCACAACAAGTGCTTGATCATGTTGATCAGACATCATCAAAGGATTTGAGTGAATTGTTAGAGACTGACGTAGTTGTCAAGACATATCCTGCAGATCTAATAGCCACGGGAGACAGTGTGTTAGATCGGGGCAAATATACTACATTAGAATCTACATTCGAACCGGAATATCTTACTGAGATGAAGCTGGACATATACAGCGAATCACCAGAGTTACTAGAAATAGAAGACACCGGGTGTGGTGGTTGTGATTACAGCATGTGGGACAAGAGTAGAACGTGTAGATGGCATAGTGCGTTGCTCAAAAGCAATTGTCGTGTAACAAGTCAACCGGATTGGGGTGATGTTTATATCATGTATCAAGGTCATAATCAAATTACTCCGGAGAGCTTGTTGAAGTACATCGTGTCGTTTCGCGATGAATGTCATTTCCATGAAGAGATATGCGAGACCATCTACAAACGTATTCATGACGTATTATCACCAACACAATTGTGCGTGACATGTTTGTATGCTAGACGTGGTGGAATCGATATCAACCCGGTCAGAGCATCAAATCATTATGTGATTCAACAAGAGTGTAGTGATCTGATCAATCCAAATGCAATGCATGTGAAGACTGCTAAACAATGATCAAGAGCAAGAAAACATCCAAGCTTGTTGAGAAGAGATGGGGACATGAAAAGTGGTTCGCGAACAACGAGCGTGAGAATTATTGTGGTAAAGAATTGTTTATTGACAAAGATAAACACACATCGATGCATTATCATCTAGTCAAGCATGAGGTGTTCTACATCATAATAGGTAGACTACGTCTTGAGCTAATTGACACATCTACTGGAGAAGGTAGTACAGTGTATTTAAATGTGGGTGATACATATGAAATAGAGCAAGGTCAACCGCACATGTTGATTGCACATGATGGTCCTGTGACGCTGATTGAGGCGAGTACATATCATCGTGATGAGGATTCGTTCAGAATTCACGACAATCTATCTGCAATATAGACAAAAAAACGACTCTTCAGCATCACCTGTAAGAGTCGAAAAAAATATTTTATCGCCGTATATATCATTTCAACGGCTCTATTGAGACTATCTATCTAATGATTAGAAGTACACCGACTGAGTGCCGGGTGCGAACGACTCACCGAGATTCTTCACAACGATAACATGGTAGTAAAGATCTGCACCAAAGATGTTGTCAACAACACCATAACGGGTCAAAAGACCAACGCGTGGAGCAAAATCATTAGGACCAACAGTCCTCTGTACCATCACTGGGATGTATGGGCAGTAAATGATACCTGTGTCGTAAAACTCAGGACCTTTATAGCCTAAGAGGATATACTCCATACGATTGGTACGATCACCATTTTCGTATTGAGCTTCTGTACGTGTGTCGCGGTAAACGTTGAACCTTCCGCCGAGATTACCCACGCGAGCGATGCCCACTGGTTGGGTATTCACGTTGCCTTGAACTTGCATCCACTGAAACTCAGGGAGCATTTCAAGAATCGCGCATACGCGAGGTGTAGCAACTAAGAAGTTAGCAGCACCACGACGGTTGCGGATAGCGATACGATTCGCTTCAACAATGATCTTGGCATAAAGGTCACGATTACGCTCGGCCATCCAACGTCCGTCAGCACTTGCAGGGCTCCAGGTACTTACACCTTTGCCTGCGCCTGCGTTGGCAGCAACTTGAACCATTCTCATGAGCATTTCACGGTCGATTTCAGCCTGAATTTCATACGACATAGCGTTTGTCAATTCAGTGTCGATATCAATACCGTTCATGTTCTTGAGGTCTTGCTCAAGTTCCACACTCCAACGAGCAGCTAATCTACGAGTTCCAGCTTCAACAGCGGTCTTTTCAAATGAAACGACCATCTGTGGAATGTTGCCGGTAAGTTCGTAATCAGCGAGTGCTTTTGCAACACCTGCGTCATTGTCAATGAAGTCGATACCGAGACCTGAGTCACCGTTTAAATCAGCGGAGCTAGCTCCGGTGAAACGGGTGTCAAGTGTTTGATATCCAGCTTCAAGACCGTCATTTTGACGAGGTTGTCCGTCGTTACCAGTAGTGGTTGAACCGCTAGTGTGTCCGTCGATTCCAGTGGAACCAAGGCTATCGGTTTCGTACTTGTAACGCATAGCAAAAGCGAGTCCTACTGGACCGCTCATGGGTTGAACGCCTACGATCTCATTAGTGATAAGTTCAGGGAATGTACGACGAATCATTGGGATCAAGATTTTGGGAAGACGGCTGTCGCCTGTTGCGTACGCATCTCCAGGTCCTCCTGGAGCGGTAGGTGCACCAAAGCTAGCAGCACTTCCGAGAGCTCCTCCACCGTATGAATTCTCTTTCAAGCACCACGTCTCTTGGTTTTCCAAGAGGATAGCGGTGTTCAAACGAGAATGGTCATCAGTGATGGCTTTAACGTTCTCGGAACTGTAGTCCAAAACCGGAGCCCATTTCTCAAGAAGCACGCTGGCGCGCTCTTGATCGATGTATGATTGTGATGGTTTTACCTGTGACATATTTCTAATGTTCCTTTAAACTCAGGCATATAATGCCTCAACAAAATTCATTACCAGCGTCCTAGCTCTCCCATGTAATTGTCAAACAAACCTCTGTCTTGCTTGTTGTCAGGCTCGACTTGTTCGATTTGTTGCTCTACACTTTCTTTGACAACGCGTTTGCTGTCACCGACTGGACGGTCTGAAATTTTCTTAGATACAGTTGCTTGTTCTTTAAGAGCGTCAACTTTGTCCGCTTCTGATTTCTCAAACATCTGTAATGTGTATTCGAAGTTCTCATTGATAAACTCAACACTCTTACCATCAAACATCTTGTGTAAATGACGTTTTTTATTTGCTGGTAGATCTTGTGTTAACTTGTCCAATGTTAAACTTGCTTCTTTGATATTTAAATTCTCTCTGAGTGTTTCGTTCTCTTGCTTTAGGTGTGAGACTCGTGCGCTAGCTTCATCGAGTTGCTTCTTGCCATCAATGACCGCTTCACGTACATGTTCGTTTGTGATCGCGCTGTCAACACTCAACGCTTTGCGTAAGTTTTCTAACAAGCTTAATGCATGACGATTCTTCACAGCTTCTTGAATGTCATGAGTTGGGATGTGTTTCTCAACATATAAATCCAGATAATCACTGATGTTGGTAACAAGACCTTCCTTGAACACTTTGGCGTCTTGGTCGATCTCTCCACGAAAACGCTCTATGACCGTTTTGAGCTTCTCAGCATGACTCTTGTCGATCGATTCAACAACACGCTTGAGCTTGTTGGTGTGGTCTGTGTCAATTGCTTCTAATAGCTTCTCAAGCTTGACCGCATGCTCTTCATCCTGTTCAATCAAGGCTTTTTCAACTCTCAACTGAGCTAATTCATCTGCTTTGCTAGCAACTGATTCATTGAATGCTTGCTCGATCTCACCTAATGTTTCTTCAGATAAGACGTCTGCAGCTACTTTTTTAAGTTGTTCTGATACTGTGTTTTCACTCATTTTTAAATATATTTATGTTTTTGTGACGATTTAAACGATTAATTAACTTACTTTCTATAGTTTTCTGTAACATTTTATTGGCCACAGCATAGTTTTTTTCACCTAAACTGCGAATAAAACCGGCGATATATTTTGAATGGTTTTCGTTTTTCATAAAATTATTTACTTCTCATCGCTTGCAAGAAGCTTAAAACATTCTCTTTGATGTATTCTTCAACATCACTTTTTGGTAGATTGCTCAAACCTTTCTCTAAATTTTCATACGCTTCCACATAGTCACCGTATCTGTTGAGTACATATTGTTTACTCTCAAGTATACCATTAACAAATGCTTCACCGAAACTTGGATCCGCAACACAATCAATGGCTACTAATCTCATGTCCTTCACTCGGCTCACATCATCACTACCCTCCATTGGTACTAATTTACCTAAGGATCTGGTGCTCATACCAACACTACAACCGTCTTTGATCAGTGACTGTACGATCAAACCGCTAGGTGTGGATAACACTTTTGATTTACCTATATAGATGTTTGAATTGTCTGAACTAGGTACAAGTTCTGTGACTAGATGGCATGCACGTTCAAGATCGACATCTGCACTTGTAGGGTGGTTCAATTCACCTAATGCTCGTTTGGTGTCGATCATTTGTTCAGTGTATCTTTTAACCTCTGTTTCCATCTCTTTAGGGCAATAGGATCTTTTGTTTTTGTTCACATCATCTGCCATCGCATATGGTCCTTTGATGTAGATTGATGGATCCTCTTTGCTATTTTTTTCCTCGATAATATACTCAAACGATTGAGGATCAGATGTTTCTATTAATAGTTTAGCATGCATTGTTACATACTATTTATCTAAAAGCGTGGGATTTCTACTGTATCACTTGAATAGATTGAAATCTTTTTCAGTTACTATTTGAAAAATGTACTTGTTTTTATCGGCCCAAGTCTTAGCGGCTGCCCATTTCGCTTGATTGATACTCCAGGTTGCTTGTTCATACACAACAGTTGTACGCTTCTTGTTACCATGCAATTTGGGTGGTTGTGTTTGTTTGTGTGGTTTGATCTCAATCAAATATTTGATCATGCTTTCACCGTCCTTTATATGTACCACATTATCAACATAGTATCTGTGCATCTTACCGTCTACAGGTGAGATGTAGGGTATACATACATTCTCGCTTGACCATTTGATCACGTTAGGGTTTCTGTCACACCACTTGAAAAATTTTAACTCCCAACTGCTCAAATATCTTGGAAATGTGGCGCCGTCATATTTGTGTGGATTTACAGGCTTGTATATACCCTGCCGGAATTGTTTGTATTTCTTATATGGTTTCTTTTTCATTTGTATGGTGCAGCATGACCTTCATTTATCAGTTTGTCATTTATGCTCTCACTCTCTATGTTAGCTTCATATAATATGCCTATGCATCTACCATATTTGCCTCTGTCGACAGATCTCATGTAGATTGTACCGTCACAACAGTCTATCATTTGTTGTAATCTCTCCTTAGCAGCTATACCTCGTATTTTTTCATCTTTGTCTCGTGTCCTGACTTCAGGTGTGTCAATTCCGTGTAATCTTATACGTTTCTTGATACGTATGTCAAATCCAAGATCTATTTCCGCATCGATGGTATCACCATCAATAACACGGGAGACAAATATTTTGTATAGATATAACATCAACCTACAAAGAACAATGGCGGTTGTCCATCGCCGAAACCAGGTACTCCTTCGTATAGTTTTGTCTCCAGTTTGTCCTTCTCGGTGTTACCTTCACTCAACAGCTCACTATAATTGGGAGCACCACCACCAAACAGATTTGTACCGCTATATTTGCCGCGTATACGGCCTATGTTGATTTTGGTCAACGCTAACGCGTATTGATACACCCATGGTTCACTGACTAGTTGATGCACCGGGCGTTCAACATAAGCTCCGACAACTCCGAAAAATTCCATTCTTCTTGTGTTCAGATTAGGCTCTGGTGTGAGTCTCAATGTCTGTGATCTGTCATCAAAGCGGTAATAGTAATCTTGTGAAAGCAATTTACGTCTCGTCTCTAACCATTCTTTCATCGTGTACCAACTCACCAAATCGAAACCATATTTACCCATCGCATAACTAAAATATGTCTGTTGTGCTAATGTCTGCTCCAATGTGAAAAGTGTGTTGACACCAGACGAGCTACCCTCTTCAAACGCAAACACATCTATGACCCTACGATAACTATCAGTTGAAACATCCCATCCTGGAGTTCCAGACACATCTTGTACCACTGTGCTATTGGTTTGATGTTTCAATTGATCAACTGTGGTTGTGTATAGATCAAGATCAAGCTCCACCTTCTCACTAGATGTCGGATCAACATATGTACCGAGTTGACTCAATTGATCAGTTGCTGTGAACAACACGTCCATGCGTATACCACGACCTGGTGTGTATAGTCGTGAGTTGAATGTTAAAAATTCTTCCGTGTATCCTGCATATTTACTGAACATCTCAATAGCAATGCTGATGTTATCATACACCTGATTTTGATGTGCTTCGATATTTATTTGTGGGTAACCTAATGTATATGCAATTCTTGTCGCGAGCTTCTCATATGTGTTTACAATCGGGTTCAGATTTGTACTGTAAAATGAACTCAGTGGCCTTACCTGTGTTTCGCAACTCATATACTAATATTTATTGCAAAACACTCGTTTGTTGTGTTTAGCTAATTTTTTTCAGCTTGCCCATAACCTGTTTCACTGCCATCCACATGTCTAGATATCTATATGTTGCTAGTCTACCTAAAAATATTGTGTTGGGGTCACTGTTGGCCATTTGCTGATATTTTTTGTACACTTCTGGTCCTTCACCGAACGTTTTCGGATATATAGGCGCATTCTTACCGGGCTCATACTCTTCTGGAAAATCACGTGTGTGTATGGTGTGTTCAACTTGTTCATTCAAATACACACTACTATCCATGGTACGATTGAAAGGCTTGGTATTACATTCGTTTATAACGGCGCCTTGCTCCCATGTATACAGTGGATCCTTCTTTACACGCTCATGTTCAAAACGTAATGAACGATAAGGGAGATGACCTAATTTCAAATCAAAATACTCAGATACCTTTCCTGTCCAAACAACAAGATCTGCTTTGAGACGCTTGTGCAAACCATGTTCTACACCTAGATTAACTTTGATACCATCTAGCATGTTTTCAAACATTTTGGTATAACCGTGTTCCGGGATACCTTGGTATTTGTCTGTGAAATATCTGTCATCATGATTGTCACGTTTGTTAGGCACACGACCGCTGATGCTCTTGGGTAATTGCTCCCAAGGTATGCCCCAGTGACGTTCCGAATACTCACGGAACAACAGCTCTTGTATCTCAGTTGGTGATAAATCTCGACCGAGTTGCTCTTCCGTCTTCTTGCTGAAAGGTATGCTGATTAAACCTACACTTGTGTTGGCACGCACCCGGTGTTCATAGTCATTAAATTTTGTGTATTTGTTCAGAAAATTCCAAACAGATTCATCATTTGTATGAAAGATATGTGATCCATATTCATGTACTGTACACCCATCATCATTTTTATGATCATAGCAATTACCGGCAATATGATCTCTGACCTCGAAAATCTCGACATCATGACCCTGCTCTTTCAATAAAATTGCAGCGACCGTGCCGCTCATTCCACACCCGTATATATTTACTTTCATATGTATTATATATGCTTAGATTGCTGCTCGGCCAGTGTCACTCAACCAATCTTTTTCAACACGATCGATCGTTTCATTTCTGATCACAGCACCCGATAGTACATGTGACACGACGTTGTGTTGCTCCATGAATTTAGTCAAAGCATTCATGTCCTTCGGAAAACACGTTCCACCGTACCCCGTCCTACCATCATGTCCCGGTACCGTTGAGTGCCCTATACCTATTCTAGAATCCTCACAGGCCACACTTCGTACATTTTCGAAATTGATATTTGCTGCTTGACATGTGTTGTATATCTCGTTAAAGAAGCTAACTTTTGTTGCGAGGTAACAATTTTTTACATACTTGATCATCTCTGCCTCTGCAGGTGTTGTTTGTATTATGTTGTCATTAACAACAGATTCACTCGATTTGGCTTGTGAGAATATTGTTTTTATTTTGTTGTAAATTAATGTGTTGTCAGTACCAATTATCCATTGTTCGCAGTTTTTGAAATCATGTGCCCAATTTTTCTCGGTCAAGAATTCCGGCATGAAACTAACATCCATGCTGTCACATGTACCAGGTGGTATAGTTGATCTCAATACGATGTGTTTCTCATAATTAAGCTCCTTTATTTTATTGACAACAGATCTCACAATGTTGAGATGGCATGTACCATCTGGGTTCATTGGTGTCGGTACCGCGACAAAGATCAATTCTACATCATTAACAAACCGTTCGAATGTCAGATTGAACGGTTCACATTTATTTGGATCGATGTCCCAAACCAGAACATCGACACCTGGTCGTAACAGAGTCATGGCTCTGCCAACAAATCCATTACCTACAACTCCAATTTTCACTCGTCAGCCCCACAATCATGTTCGACCATCTCTTGAACTAACTGCTCAAAACTGACCTCTGGTACCCATTTTAGCTCTTGTCTAGCTTTTGTAGAATCACCAAGTAACTGTTCGACTTCCGCGGGTCGGAAATAATTCTCTGACACAAACACCAATTCGCGACCAGTTGATTCATCATAACCAATCTCACTTACCCCTACACCTTTCCATTTGATATCAAATCCTTTCAACTTGAAGCTCATTTCAACAAATTCTCGGACACTGTGAAACTCATTTGTGGATAACACATAATCATCAGGCTTGTCTTGCTGCAACATCAACCACATACCACGTACATAATCCCGGGCATGCCCCCAATCTCTCTTTGCATCTAGATTACCCAGCGTTAATCTGTCTTGATCACCCTTCAATATACTATTCAACGCCCTGGTTATTTTCCTTGTCACAAATGTTTCTCCCCTTCTTGGGGATTCATGATTGAACAACACACCGGTACAGGCAAACATGTCATACGATTCTCTGTAATTTTTAGTAATCCAATACCCGTAAAGCTTTGCGCAACCGTACGGTGATCTAGGATAAAATGGTGTTGTTTCACGCTGTGGTACTTCTTGCACAAGCCCGTACAATTCACTTGTTGATGCTTGATACACTTTGGTTTTATCTATAAGACCATTCAATCTCACAGCTTCTAAAATGCGCAATGTACCGATAGCATCAACATCTGCAACGTATTCAGGTACCTCAAAGCTCACTTTGACATGGCTCATGGCCCCTAAATTGTAAATTTCATCTGGTTTTAGCAATGCAACTAAACGTGTTATGTTTGTACTGTCCGTTAAATCGCCGTAGTGTAGCGTTATCTTGTCGTATAGATGGTCGATTCTCCCGGTGTTGATAGAAGAGCTTCTGCGCACTATACCATGCACTTCATACCCTTCATCCAGTAATAATTCCGTTAAATATGATCCATCCTGCCCTGTTATGCCTGTTATTAATGCAAGTTTTTTCATTTGTCTATTTTCTAATTTGATCGAAGTTATTTATGAAGTGGTCGACAGTTCTATATATACCTTGTTTCAAATCGATAAATTCATAATCGGATATTAGTTTCAACATCTTTGTGTTGTCAGCAGTCTTTTTGTATTGACCATCAGGTAACTCGAGATTAAATCTCATCATCTTGCTGTAATCAAATGCATCAGCGATATGTTTAGCTACATCACCTATGCTGATTTCTTGCTCTGGTGATATGATGACACTCTCTCTGTCGATTTTATCAATCAGCTGTAGTGTTATATTGGCCAGATCATCTGCATGTATGAATTGCCTCAAAGGTTTACCAGAACCCGCGACGACGAAACTTTTAGATTCTTTCTTGGCTAGATAGCATTTGTGTATGAGTGCCGGGATCACATGAGCGTCCTGTAGATTGTAATTGTCATTATCACCATACACATTTGTGGGTATGATGCATGAGTAGTTTGTACCGTGCTGTTCGTTATATGCATCACATTGCACCATCAACATTCTCTTGGCATAAGCGTACGCATCATTGGATGTATGTGGTGGTCCCAGTTGCAGCATGCTCTCATCAATAGGGTATGTAGTTTTATCTGGAAATATACATGTAGACAACGTTCCTATGAATCTCTCAACTCCAGCTTTGTGACATGCACTGATAACATTTGAATTCATGCGAATGTTATGTTCAAACATCTCAACTTTGTTGTTCATGTTTTTGAACAACCCACCAACGTTGGCTGCTAGATGTATCACAACATCAGGTTTGTGACCCACTATGTAATTCTCAGTTGCTCTCGCATCTAATAAATCACAATCTTTACTTGATACTGATATGACTTCATGTTTAAACAAATCACGCGCTTGTTTGACCATGCTTGCACCTACAAGTCCTGTGGCGCCTGTGATTAGTATTTTCACTGTATGTTGATATCTAAACTCGAACCGGTTTCTTCTAATTTAATCTCACCAACGTCGTTAACATGCAGCTCTTTACCAGACGGACCATGTCTGAGCTTTTCACCATCGATGATCCATTTTTCAGGTTTTTTGATTGTACCGACATTGTTAGTTTTACCGAGCTTCCCAAGAAACAAATCTTCCTTGTCATCCGCCACTAGTTTTATCTGATATTTGTTGTCATCAACTTTATTGAATTCCCAGATATAATCTTTGATCATCCAGATGTAATCACGTGGCGCGTTGTTGTTAGGTAAATCATCAATCTTTGATTCACCTCTCGTTTCATCATTGGTGTATTGCATCCATTTATCCGGGCGGATGATGTTCATTGATACAACACGATTGTTGTATTGATTTACTGGCACGAGATCCCATTCAAATTTCGCCTTCCTTGTCCAGAACAACAATGATCTACGTTTGTCATCCACCGGTACGTTGTCGTTTAAAATCGCCGGAGCGAGTGTGTAATCACTCTTACCAGATGGACTGATCACAATCTTGTCATTGTCTCTTGTGGTGGTCATTTTGCTTCTGGTGTACAGTCCTTGAAAGAATGTGTACCCCATCCCTGCTGCTTCTTGATCTTTATCCTTGTCCGGGTGTCTGATTATTTGTATGCTGTTGTTGATCCACATGCAATTTTCATCATTAACATCTATATTGAACACACACGCCTGCTTCAGATCAGATGTGGAATCCCACCTTGTTTTGAGAAAATCACCATTGGGATTGTTCGCCACTACATTTTGTGTTGATATGTATAACTGTGTCTTGGGATCTCTCAAGCAGTACGAATTTTTTTCCACCCATGCTCTCGCCACATACTCGTCACCAGATTTTATTGTAGACGTGGGTGCGTATTTGTCTGTTATTGGCTTGTGTTCATACACAACATCTTCACTGTTTAATTTTTCAGAAAGCTCTCTATATTTGATATCAGTCTCGAGTCTTTCCATCACCGGCTCTTGAACACCATACGTGTGATGCGCCATCGTGAAATCACCAATCAACATGTTGGGCCTATCTTCGACTTGAGGGTACTTGCAGCTCGTGTCATATTCATCTTGTCGTGTGATTTTTGATAAACTGTTGCGATCACTACCCAACATGAAAAAGAAGTTGATTGACACTCTGTTAGTAAAATGTATGTTTTTACCAAGCTTGTACTTGTTGATATTGCTTCTGTCTTGTAACATATCGGTCGCGAACGCGTCATGATGTTTACATGCAATCTCCGGGTGTGAGAAAAGGGGACCAGTCAGACCACCAATCGGATAAAGTTTCTCTTCATCACCATCCCATATCTTTTTCTTGCTCTGATGAAATGCAGCTACACCATTGTTTATAGCATTAGCGTGCATGATGTATGGACGTTTGTTGTTCCATCTGTAATCAAAAGCACCCTTGAGTGTTTCAACATCAATGTAGTATGTGTCGTCATCACATTTAGCAATGATATCATTATCATTAAACTTCCTCAAAAACTTGTAAAACACACTCCAATCATTTGAAACTGTCTTGATGACTTCTGGGTCATCGATAATTGCTGACCTCTCATCACTGTTGTACAAATGAACACGACCAGGGAATTTCTCATTCATCTCCTGACTTACTTGCTTTATATACTCGTGATCTGATCTCTTACGAGTCATGTCAATGAACCAGTAATTATCAATGGCTTCAACACGCAAACAGGTTTCGATATATGGTAAAAGTATCTTTAAATTGGCTTCCCTTCCCATGAAGGTACATAGATGCGAGACGTATTCTGACGACATGACTATACTTATTTGAACTTGACTATGTTATCGAACCTTTTGTGTATTAAATTTTTAATTTTTTCACCTCTTTTCCCACTAAACCACCAATCAACTGTTTTCACCTTGTTTAATGTTTTGCGATGATTGATATTCAGTGAACGTTTTTTGAAATCATCTGGTGATAGTTTGATGTTTATATCATGTTTATCGAAGAATTTATTAAACTCTCTTGGCAGGTCTTTTGAGAATTTTACAAGATGGTCAATTTGCATCTCTTTACCATCATGATAGTAACCATAGTTTAAAAATCTACATTGACCCTCAAGTGATAAAAATCGCTTGTATGCATTTTTTGTGTTCGGGTTGTAATAATCTCTATCAGATACTAGTATGTCTTGCTTCAATGATGGACATGTCATCCACTGCCGATTGTTGACACTGAGTTTCACGCGAGATTCATCCTCCATAAACATTGCGACCAACTTGTGTTTGTCACACGCTTGCTTGTAAATCTTTCTTTCTGGCTCTACTGCCTCAACACCGTATGTTTTGATGTCTGTTAATGACAATTCATCACACAACAATTGACACAACACCCAATCTTCGAAATATTCTCTAACACCCTCCGGGTCCAGATCAACAGGGGATTGTTCTTTGTCTTTCATTACGAAAAATTTCGGGTCTCTAGGTTTTTTAGGATTACCAGCTCCAACTGCAACTATATCATCATGCTTCTCATTTATTGCGAAATTGATACCCTCTAACCATTTGCTGTCTGGATTGACACGCACCCCACCAAGTGGGTGTACAAATCTTTTCTCTAAAAAATAGAATAGAGATACAATACGATCCAATGGATCTCTTTCGATAGAAAATTTCGCGTACGTATTCCAGATCTCGTCTCCAACAATATCCTTTATTGTGAACCATGGTATGTGATTACCCATGTACTCTTTTGTGTCTCTCGCACTCTTTCCGGTGGGGAATTGCTTGTCTAGATTGAGACTCGTGTCAACAAATCTCCACTCTTCTGTGGGTCTATCTAGATTGTATGTGTCATCAGCTACACGTTCATCACCCACTGCAACATCATCTGGACCGAGATGTGGTTTGATCACATTGAAAAATGATTGTGTTGCGGTTTTATGTGTTTTGACAAATATAAACTTATGTTTGTGCGAAACTATCATACAATTATTTTAATATTGTTGACACCGGAAATCAATTTAATTTATTGACCGTGTGCGATTTTTTCAAAATAATTATTATGCGGAGCACCGCTCCAGTAGTAACCGGATTGACCATTGAACATGGCCGTGTATGGGTGTATGTTCATTTTTTGGGCAACATAAGCAAATCCTACTTGATCTTGTGTTGTGTGTTGTAATGTTTGCTTGTACCACATATCTAAAAATTGCCTAGTTTTTTCATTCCTCATGTCCCATCCAGTGAAGCATGTTACAAAAACCCCATAGTATCTATTTCTTGGTTTAACATTCACCCAGTATTGCTCCGTGTATCCATTTTTAACATACTGTTCATATTGCTCGATGGTGTCTTGGTACGGTTGATCTTGACCATTCCAGTGTGTTGATGCATACTTCGGTTTGCGTAGTCTTTTGGAGACTGACATCTCAGCTTCTTTTTTCAGTGAACGTCTATGTTTTCGATGCTCACATGTTATCAACAAGTTACCTTCGTCCATATGCGCGATCAGATCTTTACTGGTGTTGTTGTTTTTTATAGACACAGTACCGTCAACCCACACAACAACATCATACGATTTGAGTCGAGGTATGTTGTGAAATTGTTGCTTGTAATATTTGGCTATATTGAATGTGTGTTTGTTGTTACATAGAGAGTTTTTATATTTGTTGTTATCAACATCGGATGGAAATTCGTAGTGGTACTCACGTGTGTCTATCTCCCAACCATTACTCTCTATGTTCTCACAATCCGTGAAGCATATAAAATCGCTATCCACGGTTTGTTTTGGAAACTTTTTACAGGTTGCTTCATATGCACCTGTTATTGCTGTTATGTACGCTACTTTCATGCTAGTCTCCGAATATATATCCAAATGTTTCTATATCTCTAGCATATTTACGTGTGACAAGCTCACGTGTTGTATCATCATAGTATTCAGTGTAGTGTTTGTGTTTTGTTTTGGTGCTGTGTGGCAGTTTATTTTTTGGGTGATTGATCGTATCACATATGTGATCGAACCCGGATTGCAGTTGTTCAAATCTGTACACATGATCAACAATTACTCTGTTGTTGTCTCCAATCATGTTGATTTGTGGTTCACACGCTCTCACTATCCATTGCGGGATGTTGCTTGTGTTACCTTGACACAATTCTACTACAAATTGTTCAAATGTCGCTGATTTAATGTAATTATGCACACCGTTGCTCCATTTGTAACGTGACACCAACCAGCTCCATGGGTTTCTGACAAAACTAAACGTGTAATACTTGTCCCATTTGTGTGGAAACATTTCTCGTAGTTCTACAGCCGTGTAATGCTTGTACGGTACTTCATCTTTCCCGTGACCGGCGGAAGAATCAAAAACTTGCTCAAGACTCGTTCCCCCGGTTTTTCTCACATGTACAAATATAAATTTATATTCATCGTTAACCATCAATAGTATTTATTCTAGATGATCAATTCACGTCCAGATGTATTTTTCTCATGAACAAGAATTCATTGTTAACACTCTCAGGTATCTCATCAAAAAACAAGGCCTGTGTTTCATGCAATTTAGGGTTGCAGTAGATGTAATTTATATTTGTCTGAAACTTCATACCATGATATATCATCGTGTTGATCCAGAACCATTCATCAATCGCGAATGTTCTTTGAAAGAGACTAAAATCTGGTTCAATGTTGTTAAAATCGTGACTGGATATACAGAAGAACATGTTTTGTTTTGTGAATTTATTAAATGTAATTTTATCTTTGAATTGTAGTGATGTACCTTTGTATTGATTATGATTACGTTTTATGGTTGGATTGTGAGGTTTGTCATTGTGTATTGGAGGTGGTGTGTGGAATGTTGTTTTTCGATTGCGTGTAATGAATTTTTTGCATCGTTTCAACGGTATCATGTCCCCGGACATTAGATACACAATATCACATCCTTTGTCAAATAGATGTTCAAACAAAAGAATACTCGCTTTGACTAAACTCGGTTGACCCCAACCGGTTTTGATACTCTTTATGTAGTCCACCGGAAACGGTAAATTGAATCTAGCGTTCTTTTTTGAATGAACACATATTTTTATATCAAGACCTAAACTATCAAAAAAATTTTTTAAATGTTCTCTGTTGTGAAATTCTTTAGTGACTAAAAACGCGAAACCTACTTTCATGGATATCAAATGATACCATTATTTATCATCTAACCGCACATCAAAATTATATTTTGTGTTGTTAAATTCGCTTGTTTTCATGAGCTGTGTTGTTTGTCTGTTAAAGTCTTTGTAATCTCTCTTGTTGAACCAATAGTGCCGAAGAACCTGACCAGTTGGAGTGTTCAGCACATCAGGTTCAAAAATATCAAATTGACTTTTATTTTGCTCAACATACTCAGAAACAAAGTACTGATCATGGAATTTTATGTGATTTTTATGCTTGTTAGGAGATTTGGGCCTGGTCTTGTAATTGAATATGATCTGATCATACATATTGATAGAAGCTTCATTACACTTCAGTATGAAAGAACCGCTATTGATATGAGTGTTTGATTCAATGTACGGGTCACGTGAAAATGCACCTATTTTTGTCTGTTGACTTTCAAGTCTGTTGAGCAGTTGATTGACATGATTTGGGTTTTGTATCCATGCATCAGAGTCTAAAAATACCATGAATATGAACTCATTGTTCCGGAGAAGATCCTGTACAGCGAACATTTTCTTATACTTCGTGTTCCATCCTCTTCTGTCACCTGGTTGTTTGTTGATCAACTTTGCGTCTGATATGTCATTTAAATTTTGAAACATGTATTTCACGTCATAATCAGCAAAATGGTTGCACATGTGTTTGTTGACCTGTTGTGTGGACAATAGTATGTTGTATGCTGGTCGATTATCAACTTGTAGAATTATGACTTTAGATTTCATTTCTTTTTCTTTTTTTTATTCTCGTTCTTAATCTTATTTAAATATAGTAGTTTGTTTTTTCGTTTCAATATCTACTCAAGTTTTATTTTTCTGAGAAACAAAAAATTATCATCTATATCAGGTGCTGGTAATTTCGTGTAATCAAGTGCTTGAGTTTTAAATATACTTGTGTTGCAATACAGGTACTTGTCGTGGTTTTTATACTTTAAGTTATACATCTTCATTGAGTTGACCCAAAACCATTCATCCACCGCATGCACACCTTTGAACAATTCTACATCGACCGGGATTTTATAAAAATCGCTTTTCTTCATGCAGAAGAACATGTTTTGCTTGGTAAAATTTCTTTTTGATACCTTCAATTTAAATTCCGGTGTGGTTCGATTGTATTGTTGTATTCTGTATCGCTTTATACTCACAGGCACATTGTGTTTTGATTGTATTTGAAATGTTGTCTCTCTGTTACGCTCTACATATTTCTTACACTTTCTCAATGGTATCATGTCTCCAGACATTAGATACACAATCGTGCATCCTTTGTTAAATAAATGATCAAATAGCATCGATGTTGCTACTACCAGGCTTGGTGTTGCCCATCGTGTTTTAATGCTCGGTATATAATCAACATCAAACGGCAAGTCGAATTTCATGTCACTCTTGGAGTGCACACATATTTCATAATCACAATTCAAACTGCTGAAGAACGTCTCCAAATAGTTTTTGTTATGGAAGTGACGTTTGACTAGAAAAGCGAAACCAACTTTATGCATATCTTTAAAACGTGTATTTGAAGAGCTCTAGATCTTTCGCGAATCTCTCAGAAACAATTGCCCTTGTTTCATCATCATAATACTTTGTGTATACGTGATGCTTGCTTTTATTCTCATGTGGTAACATCTGTGCGGTGATATTCAGATGCTTGCACATGTTGTCAAAATCTTGTTGTAATTGTTCAAATCTACCGATATGTTGAACTATCTGTTCATCAGATTTACTATGCGTGTATTCATGTTGACTGATGAAGTGTGGTTTGTTTATGTTGAATTTTCTCACAGGCTTCTCTGTACAAACAAATTCTTTAAATGAACTCACACGCAGAATGTTCAATCTCTTGAAGTAGTGATATGTCGAGACAAGCTTGTCATATGGGTTTCTAACAAATGTGAAGAAAGTGTATTCGGTTGTCTCAGGATACCATCTAAGTATCTGTCTCGCGGTTGCATGTTGTAAAAACATTTTACGCTTACCTGACCACCCGGTGGCTCGTTCATCATCTCGAGACCTCGCGGAAACATTAAAACTCGATTCTATACTTGTACCACCGCATTTGGGTACATGTATGAAGACAGTTTTTGTCCGGTGGTCGATCATACATATATTTATTATAACTTCTTGTCATATTTTTCAATCTCTCCATTGGCTCTTAATCTTTTACCAACTTGCCGGAATTTATTATGTTTTGTATTGGTGTTGTTCAAAACGTGTTCTAGAAAGACCTCTGAACTGACTCCTTCCGGGCATGTGTTGATGTATCTCCATCTGTTACAATACACATCTGCACCAGTTTTGTTAGTTATGGCGATACGGTCATTGACACCATATGGCGCTCCCCAGCCAGGTACATCCACGCATGGTGTTTTGTTGCCCTGTATGTTGTTTATCGAGTCTAACATCTTGTCATTTTCTGTCAATGTGTAAAGTAGATCCTGTCTCAGTATAAAGTAATAATCGTATGCTGATTTATTTTCAATCATACCATAAACTGTTTCCAAACTATGCATTTGTCTATACATGTTTTTAAGATTGCTGATCGAATGACCGCACTTGAAATGTATGTTACAATCACTCAACACATCATCCCAATCTGTATCTAAATCATATTTTGTTTGATTCTCAAAAATGGTCTGTGTAGCATTGAAGTGTTTCCAGTCTTTTTTATCCTCTATCTCAGTACCATGCTCACCGACTTTGGATCTCGGATTGTCTATCGAATCAACTTCAAAAACATGTTGATATATTGTGAGTTCATGAGCCGCGGTTTTGAGCTTGCTGTATATTGCGGATTCCAGCGACTCACTAACCACCTTACCGTTACCTCTCGTTATACCATACAGTAAAATTGCACCTTTCATTTTAAGTATAAATTATCTATAAATTCGTATTCAGACATCATGTTCTCAGGTAACAGTGTGAACATTCTGCTCTGTTCTGTCAATCCCATGTCATCCATGAAACCATTCGCTGTATCAACAATCTCTTTCAATTTAGGGTTGCTCTTGGACGCTCTTCTGTTCTTATGTGTGTTTGTACCAGTTGGTATGTTCAGTTCGAATTTTGCTATCACATGTTCCTCCCAACCAGGTGCATCTATGTTCACTATTGATAACAATTCTTGTTTATGTTTGAAGAATTCAAACACGTCCAAATAATGATCAATCCTGATTCTGTACCATCTTTCAACTTTGTCTCTTGTTGGTGGCCATGCCCAGTAATTGACCTTTTTCCATTTCATTTTTTTGGTCGCGAATCCGTGTTTGAATCTGCTGATTATCCATTTATCAAATCTACGAGTGTTTAAAATGAATTTTGCATCTGGGTATTTCTCATGATATTTTTTAAACTTGCCTCCTGTGTGTGTGCCATCAGAAAACACATCGTATCTCTCCCATGAGTTAGGATTGTCAGGCCATTTTATACCATGATGTGATTTGTAACCGGATTTGCCAAACAAATGTGCCAATGTTGTGGTGGCAGTTTTATTAAAACCAATTATGAAAAACTTTTCCATTTATTTTAGCAACCCGGCTGTTTTTAGAAAATATTCTATTCGATGTTGTGGTCGATGATTGTTTAATGCAAATTT
>Ga0181380_1000155_pt1 | contig 29987 bp, 30 predicted proteins | sample 3SPOviralmetaG_FD_130116 | JGI IMG/M metagenome (GOLD analysis project Ga0181380, IMG submission 130116) | Marine viral communities from the oligotrophic San Pedro Time Series (SPOT) site, San Pedro Channel, CA, USA - 3 SPOT_SRF_2009-08-19 | ecosystem: Environmental > Aquatic > Marine > Strait... | reverse complement strand
TAAATTTTTTACAGTAAAATATTCAACAGATTATTTATTAAAAAATATTCAGACACCCTTAAAACTATTTAAAAATAAAAAACAAGTTTCAAAGAAATTTGATTTTTCAGATGTATTTCCAACAGACCCAACTATTGAAGATTATAAAAATCAAAAAATGACGGTTCTATGTAATCATTATTTAAATGCTTTAAAATATTATAAAATTTTAGAATTAATTAGTGAGGACACCTCGACTACAAGTGGTCGATATAATGACCATATTTTAAATTTATGTAATATCAAAAAAGAATTAAGTTTTTTTAAAATTTATGATGAATTAATTGGTCGAAATCATAATATTTTTTTAAGGTTCAATACTGTAAAATTTTATAATTCAAATTTATTAGACATATTTTTTAAAGCAGATAAATTTATCGTTGATTATTTAACTAAAGAAAAATGGACACTTACAAATAATAATTTAAGGCATTGCGTGGCTACTGGTTTTATATTCAGAAAAAATGACGTTGTTCAATTAAATGTATCGAGAAATTATAATTTAAATAACTATAAAGGTTTATATCATTTTAGAGATTATAAACTTGCTCAATTAGATTTTATTCATACTGATTATTTAAATCAAAACAACGAGGGTTCTCATTATACTATTAATTGGAATAATCAACTTTCAGACCCTTATGCAGTAATTTATGATAGTGAATTAAATTTTGCACAGTTCGACTTTGATGTAAATTACGATAAAAATGTTGTTAAATTAAAAACGGCAAACGGTCATTTAAGATCGTATTCTTTTCCAGTACATCACTATTTAAATAAAGCTATGCTACCACACGAAAAGAAAACTGAAATTGATAATCTTTATTTTGGAATTGAATTAGAGGTTGGCTACCAAAGATCAGTTTCGAACAGACGTAAATTACATCAAGATATCGAGGAAAAATTTTTAAAGGGTCTTGCAATATGTAAATCAGACGGTTCAGTTTCAAACGGTTTCGAAATTAATACTGTTCCAATGACATTTGACTTTATTAAAACAACAGACGTATTTTTTAATTTATTTAATAATACAAAAAATTCTTTACGTTCTTATAATATGCGATCTACTGGAATTCATGTTCATGTAAGTAAAAAACCTTTATCAACTTTACAAATTGGAAAAATGTTAGAGTTTGTTAATAGCAGAAAAAACCGAGATTTTATAACTGAATTAAGTGGTCGAAACCCTAACAACTATTGTGAAATTAATGACGTTTTAAAAACTAAATCAATTCACTTAAAAGAATTTGGAACAAGTGGTCGAGAAATGAGTAGTGAAGAATATCGAGCATTAGATAAAATGAACGATAAATATCAAGCCGTGAATTTACAACATGATGAAACCGTTGAATTCAGAATTTTTAAAGGTAATACAAAACCTCAAACTATTTCAAGATATATCGAGTTTGTTCATGGGCTTGTTATGTTTTCAAAAAATATTTCAAATCAAAATTTAAGCTATAAAGATTTTATTAAATATGTTGGTTTAAATAAAAATACATATCCGTTCTTAAATGAATTTAATGAAAAATTTATTGGTAATGAAAAAACAAAATTAAAAGAGGAATACACTTACGCACCGAGAATTATAAAACAAAATAGAGGTAAAGAAATAAAGATCGAGAAACCGAGAATATTCACGGAATCTTTTAAAAAGAAAAAACCACGTAAAATTATTAAACGATAAAAATGATAGTTAATTGTAAAAATAAAACGTCCATAGAGCAACGTACAGATCGATTGAATTGTTTTTTGGTACTAGAGGTCATGGCAAAATAAATGAAAAATAAAGATTTTAATTTAATTGATTATCTAGCTAGTAAGAATATTTTTATTACTAAAGCTAATATTAAAGATAAAAAATTTAAAATGGTTCAGGCAGCTCACGGCAGCTCTACCCAAAAAACCCTTAAAAATTCTTTTAATACTATAAAGAATAAGTCGAGAAATGAAAATTTGCATCACAGGTTAGGTGGTAAAATTATAGTTCTCGACTTTAAAAATAAGACAATCAATAAAAAGAGAGGGTTAAAAAATGTTTAACGCTGTACTACTGGCAATAACATTTGCTTTATCATTTGCCTTGATGTTTTTAGGTGTAATTGTTTTAATACACTTTCAAACGTGGTTAGGTGGTTTAATGATTTTAGTAGGTGGTTTAAGATTTTTTAGAGATTTACAGTATACATAATCTCTAAAATTTGAGGGTCATAAAAAATCAAGGTTCTTCATTTTATGACCCTTAAAAAATCAATTAAAAATTGTACAACTAAAACGAGAAAAAAATTTTTTTTTAAAATTTTACTATCATCACAATTCGTTTTCAGGTCATTTTTACAATTCGTTTTCAGGTTGACTTTATAAGTGAATATAACTATAACGTGAATATATGTATTGGGTAGATATCATAACAATTTTTATAAAAGAAGAATAGCATGAAACATCATGTTAAATTTAGTTTTTTAGCACTAACAAAAAAAACCTCTATGAGTTTAGGTAATCAAAATGGGTGGTTTACTGATACAGTTAACGCACCACCAAAGGAGTAAAAATGATAATATTAAAATGGAGTAGAACTTTAAACTTTATTTTTTTCAAGATACTTATTGAAAGATTTAATAGAAAGATAAATAGTAATAATAAAATAATACACAGAGATTTAGGGTCGAAACGAGTTTATTTAGTAGTTAACAAAACCATGATAACTATAAACCCTTAACACGTATTGAAAGGAAAACATGAAAAAGAAAGTTAATGTAGCTAGTACAGAACTTGAAAATGTAGTTTTCACTTTAGATGTGGTTAAATTATTTAGAAAAATAGATACTGATATTGAACTTCTAACTGTAGGAGTATTTGCTTTAGTATCGTTAAATGAGGGTATATCTAATACTGAAGTAGCAGAATACTTTAATATCAATAAAGCAAGATCAAGTCGCAATATACAAATATTGTCTTTAGTAGCAAGGACTAGAAAAAGTAATCAAGGACTTGGTTTACTTCATCAAGTTTTAGACAATGAGGACTTTAGAGTTAGGAAATTATACTTAACAAAAAAAGGAAAAGATGTTAAAACCAATATGCTCAAGTTGTTGGGGTAGAACATATAAAAAGGAGTGGCTATGCCGACAAACATGATAACAGTTGAAGATGCAATTAATAAGGTAAACATTATGGAGTGGAGTACGCAAAAAGACGGCTATAATAGTTTAAGAAATGCAAAAGTATTTCAAAATTATTATGGTTCAGCTAACTATATGAATGACGTATCTACGGACACCGTACGAGAGTATAAATATTTTATGTTAAATACGTTAAAGTATAGTCGAGGAACATTAAATAGGAAGTTGGCTTCTGTGTCAAAACTTGTGACATACGTAAAAGGGTGTAGAGCATTTGCATTTAATTGGGGTCAACCAATTATTGAATATGAACGTACTAACAACAGAAGAAAGTTTACTGTGTCGACTGAACTTGAAGAAAAATTAATTAGAAAGTCTGATGAGTTAGGGTATGCCGAAAAAACTTGTCTTTGGATATTTTTAATTGATATAGGTTGTCGATTAAGTGAGGCATTAAAATTAACATGGGCAGAAGTTGATTTTGACAATGACTTTGTAAAATTTCTTAATACAAAGAATGGTGAAGATAGAGATGTGCCTATGTTTACAAGAGTAAGAGATATACTAAAACAAAGACGAGAAAGAGGACTAAAATCACCCTTTGATTTTTCTATATCTAGTGTTGAGTGGACTTGGAGAAAAGTAAGACGAGAACTTAAAATGGATAATGAAAAAGATTTTGTTATTCACTCGTTGCGTCATACTTGTATAACACGTTTGTTGAAACGTAAGATTGGTATTGAAACTGTGCAGTTAGTGGTGGGTCATCAAGACATAAGACAAACACAAGCATACAACCACCCAGACAAGTTTGATATTAAGAATACGTTAGATAAACATTAACTGGTAATAAAATAACAAATTGCGTGTAAGCCCTCGTGGTGAAATTGGTAGACACAAAGGACTTAAAATCCGATTTGTTAAATTTATTCCAACAACTTGGGAGCATTGATGATACAGGACGAGAAACAGTTAAGAGAACTAGAACTAGACCGAGAAGGTCTAATGATTGCAAAAGGTAAAGAAAGATACGAACAACAACTTAAAAAAAATGTCGAGAAAGGTCGTAATTCAGTTACGCCTCCATACATCTACCTTCAAAAACAATATCTCGTCCCTTTAAGTCAAGCAATTCAAAGTTTTATAGACGAGAACTTAACTGGGAAGGCAGGGGTACGAGCTACTTCTGTAATTCCTTTACGTGATTTAGACGATACAAAAAAGATTTCTTTAATTACTTTAAAAGGTATTATTGACGGAATAGCATTAAATAAAACAATGTTACAAATTTCTGTGTCTATTGGTAAGATGATTGAACTTGAAGAACAGAGTTTAATTTTTAAAAAGGATAAACCTTTTCTACATAATAGAATTTTAAGAGATTTGATGACGAGAACTACCAATATCGAGCATCGAAAAAAAGTATTTTCACATACTTTAGATAAATTTAAAATACAAATTGAAAAATGGAATATAGCTAAAACTGTTTTAGTTGGTCAACAGCTTATTAGTTTAACCATTTCACATACAGATTTAATTGAAAGAAAAACAATTAAGATTAGAAAAAACAATACACAAAACTATTTAACACTTACACCTATAATACAAGAAAAGATTGATGAGGGTAATTTTAAATGTTCTGTACTTACACCCTACCATAAACCCATGATTGTAAAACCAAACGATTGGTCGTCAGCATTTTCAGGTGGTTATATCAATGAATACTTATCAAAATCCCCTTTAGTTAAAACAGAAGATTATCAATACTTGGCTAGTCTAAAGGATAAAGACTTACAAGATTTTTACGGTGCTATTAATTATTTACAAGGAGTTGAATTTGCAACAGACCAAAATATGTTGCCTATATTTAATCATATTTGGGATAATAATCTTACCATCGGGAACTTTCCTTCCCGTGAACGATTACTCGATGAGAGAGGTAAGCCAAAAGGCGTTTATCGTGACCCTAGAATAGACGATGATAGTGAGCAAGGACGAAATCTATTACGTAAATATAAAAGAGATTTAAGTAGAGTATATGCAGATGAAATTGCAAGAGTATCTAAAGTTGTTAATACCTCTACTGCAAGAGATATTGCTAATGAATATAAAGAATTTAAAAAGTTTCATTTTGTTAAAAACGTAGACACTAGGGGTAGGGTATACAGCGTTGGAACTACATATAACTACCAGTCAGATCAGAAAATAAAGTCCATTATATGCTTTTCTAATGGCGAGAAGTTGGGCAGCTCTGGAGCTTACTGGTTGTATGTACACGCTGCCAACACTTATGGTAATGATAAAATTACTTATGATGAAAGGGTTGATTTTATTAAAAGTATGGAACGAGAAATAATTAGTTGGGCTTCCGATCCATTTTCGAACTTGGGGTGGAACGATGCTGATAAACCAATGGAGTTTCTACAAGCATGTCATCATGTCAAAGGTTATTTAGAACAAGGGGTCGAGTACGAGTGCAACCTTCCTGTTAGCGTAGATGCTACTTGTTCTGGTTTACAAATCTTATCAATTTTAATGAAGGACGAAGATACTGCCAGAAAGGTGAATGTTTCTCCATCTGACAAACCTCAAGATGTGTATACAACTGTAGCTGTTAAGGTCGAGAAAGAGGTAAAGGAAGCTGCTGGAGCTGGTGCTCGTGTAGCTAACAGGTGGCTTCAGTATGGTATTTCTCGATCAATAGTTAAGAGAAATATTATGACTTATGTATATGGTTTAAAACCCTACGGTGCTAGACAACAAATTTATGATGAATATAAAAAACAAGTTGAACTAGGACATAAACCTAAATGTTTAGAAGATGACGGTTTTGCTGATTGTAAATGGTTAGCTAATATAGTTTGGAAACATTTAGAAAATGAAATTAGATTAGCTAGTAATTTAATGAAATGGTTTCAAGAAACAGCTAAAGTATTTAGCCGAGCAAACTTACCAATGAAGTGGACAACACCCATAGGGTTTCCCGTAATGCAAGATTACAGATACTTAAATAAATTTAAAGTTAAAACAAGTATTGCAGGGTCAATGGTTTACACAACATTAAGACGACAAATGGATAGAAAAGATACTAGAAAAATGGCTTCTGCAGCTAGTCCTAACATTGTTCATAGTTTAGACGGTGCGATTGCTTGTGCCACAGCTTTGTACTGTAAAATGGACACTAAACCAATTCCTAATCTTATGATGATACACGATTCATTTGCTACAACACCTAATCGTATTGATGATTTACATCGTATAATACGTCAAGTTGTGGTCGACTTATTTTCTGGTGATTATCTGGAGAAGCTCTACCTAGAATTTCTCGACCAATTACCTGAAGATTTAAAAGAAAAAATAAAACCACCACCTGAACGTGGAAGTTTGGAGATATCTTCTGTCAAAAACAGTAGATATTTTTTCAGCTAAATGGTAATGATAACATTATATTAACGAGAAAGGAACAAATGACAAAGTTATTAGTGTATGGAACTTTAAAATCTGACGGTGCTCTACACAAAGCGTTAGAGGGCAGTAAATTAATAGATAGAAACTATATTACATTTTCTAAAAAATTTGTAATGACATCAGCAGGTGGAAATTCGTTTCCATATATTTATGAAAAAGACAACGGTGGGTTTGCAGTAAAAGGTGAACTCTATGAAGTTAATGAAGAAACATTAAAACGTACAAACATGATCGAATGTGGTGCAGGTTATCATTACAAAGAAATTGATACCGATGTGTTTGGATATGTTTACCCAGAAAAAGTTGGACAGTTATCTAAAGGAGTTGTTTTAGATTACCAAAATAAATTTTGGGAATGGCAAAATGCTTAATGGATTTAATAATATTAAACGATGGTCTATACCACCTAGTCGAAGTGACAAAGGAAATGACAAAAGGTATAGAATTATTAAGTGAAATAAATTGCTTTGATCTTTGTGACATTTTACGATTACATTTAACAACTTACCATGAAGCACCTTTTAATGTTCATGTAATGAATGACGGTAGTGGGGATTTACTTGGTTGTATTTGTAAGTAGTAATGAAACCGTGAATGTTTCGCAAGGATAACGAGTTTAGGTGTACACATGGAGGTACTACATATGCAAAAAACAATTAAGTTAAAAACGCATACGACAAGTGAGGGTATTGCAAATTATCCTTATTTGTTTTCGCCAGATACAAAATTCGATCATAACGGATTGTATCGAACGAAACTAACTTTACCTAAAATACAAGCTAAACCGATTGTTGATTTAGTAGAAGAAACAATCACGGAAGCATCGAGTAAAAATAAAGGTAAGTTATCTCCCCATAAACCGTACAAATCGTTAAAAGATGGTTCGGTTGAGTTTACTTTTAAATTAAAAGCAAAAGTAAATACGAAAAGTGGAACTGACTTTGAGCAACGCCCAAAGGTATTTGACGCTAAAGGCATACCAATTACACAAACATTGTCTGTCTATAGTGGTACAAAAATGAAGGTCGCTTTTCAATGTGTCCCTTACTTCACTAACATGCTTGGTGCAGGCTGTACTTTAAGATTAAAGGCAGTCCAAATCATTGAGTTGGTTGAGGGTAAAGGAAATGGGGAAAACGCAGAAGAACAATTTGGTTTTTCACAAGAAGACGGTTTCGAAATGAAACCTACAAATCAAAATGTGGAAGTATCGCAAGAAGAAGAAAGCGACTTCTAAATTTAGAAGTGGGCTTGAAGTGTCTGTTATTGAAAACCTAACTAAAAGAAAAGTTAGTTTTAAATATGAGAAATGCGTAGTGCATTACTTTAAGCCCTCTAAAGAACATAAGTATACGCCTGATTTAGAATTAGATAATGGACTTATTATTGAAATTAAAGGTTACTTAAAACGAGAAGATAGAATGAAACATATTCTCGTTAAACAACAACACCCTAAATTAGACATTAGATTTGTCTTCGGTAATTCGAAAAACAAAATTTATAAAACGTCAAAAACAACATACGCAGATTGGTGTACCAAAAATGGTTTTCAATATGCAGATAAATTAATACCAGAGGAGTGGCTATGGGAGATCAAGAAAACGATAAAACATTAGAGAACGAAGTAAAGATAACAAGTACAGAAAAAACTGAAAATGAAGCGTTAGCAAAAGCGTCAAAACTTATTGCAGATCAAACGCAAATGATTGCTATGTTAAGAAGTAAAATTACACAGTTAAGTACGAGGTGTACTGATTTATTTAAAGCTAATTTAAATTTAGAAGAAATAAATCAACAACATAAAAAATTAAACGGTGAGTTAAATGTAGAGTTGTCGTCCTTAAAACCTAAAGGAATAAAATTAAGTTACGACACTAATGAGCCAGAAAAAGAAACAACCGTGTTTGGAACAAAAATATGAAAAGAGAAATAGAATTTGAAACAGTAGTTAAGAAGACAGGAATAGAAACTTTGATTGACATAGGGTCTGGTTTTCTTTTAGCAATCTTAACTCAAATTATTGTTTTTCCTTTTTTTGGATATGAAGTAACTATTTTAAATAGCATACATCTTGCTTTAATTTTTACTGCTATCTCAATGTTAAGAAGTTGGTGTTGGAGAATGTATTTTAATTACAAAGATATATCTAATTGGTTTGGTAAGTAATTATGAAACCAGAAACGGAGTTAAATGAAAGTACGTTTATTGCTCACTTACCTTGTAAATCTTGTGGCTCGTCTGATGCAAATTCCTTATATGATGATGGGCATACTTTTTGCTTTAGTTGCAACACTTATGGGTCTGCAGATAAAACTAATCAACCTACTACAAAAATTAATATGCAAACAAATAATACCCTTATACAAGGCGAGTGTAAACCTTTGCCAAAAAGGAATATCACACTTGAAAGTACGACTTTCTGGAACTACCAAATCGCAGAAGACAAAGGACAAAAAGTCCAAGTAGCAACGTACTACAACAAAGACAAACAACCTGTCTTTCAAAAAATTAGAGATAAAGATAAAAACTTTAGAACTTTAGGAACTATAAAAGAAGCCCTCTTATATGGTCAAGAGAAGTGGAATAGTGGAGGTCGAATTTGCTGTGTTTGCGAAGGAGAAATTGACACTATTTCACTCTCTCAAATTTTTAACCATAAATATGCAACAGTAGGAATACCTAACGGTGTTAATGGAGCAGTTAAGTCTATTAAAAATCAGTTAGAATATTTAGAGAGTTTTCAAACGGTCGTGGTTTTTTTCGATCAAGATAAATACGGTTTTGATGCAGCTCAAAAAGTTGCAGAACTATTTACAGTAGGTAAATGTAAAATAGCAACACTACCCTTAAAAGACGTTAATGAAATGCTTGTAGCTAATAGACAAGAAGAAGTTGTTAAAGCTATGTGGGAAGCAAAAGTTTATAGACCTGACGGAGTAGTGGCAGGAGAAGAACTTTGGGACGTAGTTAGAGTTGCAGATGAAAAAGCAAAAGTATTTTATCCCTATGAAGGACTGAATAGAAAACTATTTGGTATTAGGAAAAAAGAAATTGTAACTGTTACTGGTGGGTCTGGAATTGGAAAATCATTACTTACAAAAGAGATTGCATATAAATTAATTAAAGAAGATGTTAAAGTTGGAATTATAAGTTTAGAAGAAAGTATTAAAAGAACTTGTGAAGGTCTTATGAGTTTACACTTAAATAAACCAATACATATAGATCGAGAAGGCATTAGTGATAGTCAGCTTAAAAAAAGTTTTGATGAAACTGTTGGTGGTGGTAATGTTTTTATGTACGACCATTGGGGGTCAATTCAAGAAGATACAATATTAAATAAAATAAGATACTTTGCTAAAGCATTAGATATAGAATATTTAATTATAGATCACATTTCAATTATTGTTAGTGGTTTAGAAACTAACGATGAAAGAAAAACTATTGATGTGTTAATGACTAAATTAAGATCGTTAACTCAAGCATTAGATATAGGTGTAATTATTGTTTCACATTTAAAAAGACCAGAGGGAAACAAAGATCATACTGACGGTCTTAAAACTTCACTAGGACAATTAAGAGGTTCAGCAAGTATTGGACAACTTTCAGATGTTGTTATTGGAGTAGAAAGAAATGTATCAGCAGAACAAGAAAATCAAACTGTATGTAGAATTTTAAAAAATAGATTTGCAGGAATAACTGGAGTTGCCTGTCAATTAAAATACGACAACGAGAAGGGTAGATTATTTGAACATGACAGCACCGTTAATTTTTGACATTGAAACAGATGGACTTGAACCTAGTAAAGTCCATTGTTTAGTAATTAATAGAGAAGGTAAAATCCATACCTTTATCGAAGACAAAATACCAAATGGACTAGATATGATGAGTAACAACTTAATAGTCGCCCATAACGGTATCAAGTACGACCTCCCTGTGCTTGAAAAACTTTATGGCTATTCCCATAAAAAGGAATTAGTGCACGACACTTTAGTTTTAAGTCGCCTTATCTACCCAGATATCAAAGAGCTAGATGTTAAGTTGTTAACGAAAGGACGTATCTTAAATCATTTGGTTGGTAAGCATAACCTCGAAAGTTGGGGTTATCGCTTACAGTTAGAGAAAGGCGATTTCAATAAAGCCAACGATTGGTCGTCCTTCTCTGACGAGATGTTAGAGTATTGTATTCAAGATACAAAAATTACAGCAAAACTTTATAATAAATTAATTGATAAAAAGTTTGGACATCATTCAATAGATTTAGAACATCAAGTTGCTTTTATCTTAAATGAACAAGAACGAAAAGGTTTTGCGTTTGATGAAAAGAAAGCATTTGCTTTACACGGTAAAATGTTAAAGCGATCAACAGAATTAAAAAAACAATTAGAAGATGTGTTTGGTACTTGGACAGTTGATTTAGGTATGTTTACCCCTAAAGTTAACTCGACAAAATATGGTTATAAGAAAGGTGTACCTGTAAAGAAAACTAAACAGGTTGCATTTAACCCATCTTCTCGACAACATATTGCAAATAGATTAATAACTTTACGTAATTGGAAACCAGATAAGTTTACTCCCACAGGGCAGCCAATGGTAGACGAAGATACTTTAAATAAATTAACCTACCCAGAAGCAAAATTATTAGCTGAATATTTAAGTTTAGAGAAAAGATTAGGCATGTTAGCTGACGGTAAAAATGCTTGGTTAAAAGTAGTTAAAAAAGGTCGAGTACATACGTTTTATGTAACTAATGTAATTACAGGTCGTATGGCAGCTCGAAGCCCGAACTTACAACAAGTACCTAGTATACACAGTTTTTATGGCAAAGAATGTCGAGAATTGTTTGTACCTTCGGTCGACAAAGTTTTAGTTGGAGCTGATGCTTCAGGAATTGAAGCTAAATGTTTAGCCCATTATATAAGTAATTATAAAGGTGGTAAAGAATATACAGATTTAATTTTAAATGGCGACATTCATACTTATAATATGAAAGCAGTTAATTTAAAAGATAGACAATTAGCGAAGACAATGCTTTATGCCATTCTTTATGGTTGCAGTTTTCGTAGGTTATCACAAATACTTCAAGTACCTTTACATGAAGGTAAACAAGTATTAGAAAAGTTTTACGAACAATTACCTTTTTTAAAAGAAATTAAAAACGATTTACTTTCAAGACTAGAAGACGGTGGTGAAATAAGAGCTATCGATAAAAGAATTTTAACCATACGATCAGGACACGCAGCTCTCAATAGTTTAATCCAAAGTTGTGCAGCAATAGTTATGAAAACAGCTTTAGTTATTCTTTGGGAAAAATTAAAAGACAAAGACGCATTTGTTGTGGCTAATATCCACGATGAATTTCAAATAGAAACTAATCAAGAGTTGGCAGAAGAAGTAGGTCAAATTGCAGTTAAATCTATTCAAGAAGCAGGAGAACAACTCAAACTCCGAGTGCCTCTCGCAGCAGAATACAAAGTCGGAAAGAACTGGGCAGAAACCCATTAACCCTAAATGGCGTAAGTGGGCATCAAATGCTTTATGTAATCAAAGAATTCGAAAAGGTCACGATTGTGGCTTAACCATAGATCAACTTATAGCTAAAGCACCTGCTTTTTGTCCGTGTTGTAATCAACAATTAGTACCTCAAGGTCATCAAAAAAATTCACCAACAGTTGATCGATTAGATAGTCGTAAAGGTTATGAGTTAGATAACATTTGGATTATTTGTCATAGTTGTAATGCAATTAAAAGCAACGCTTCAAAGCCGTCAACTTTATACCACGTAGCAGACGCTTGGTATTCAAAATTAAAAGAAAGAAAAAAATTATGCAAGTAATATTAGTTTTAACAGATGTTCGAAATAAAGACGGACAACCCAGACTAACTTTTTCTATGTTTGAAAAACCCCAAGATAACGAACATTTAGATGAAAGTTTATTAGATAGTCCTGCAATTCAATTAGGAACAATGTTATCTGCATTTTTAAAAACAATAGAACAACACGGTAAAATATTTATTGATACTGTAATGAATGAAGAACATAAACAGCGTTATTCAAAAAACGATTTTAGATACCATATTAAAAAATATGACAATGTAATTGAAATAGATTTAAAAAGTTGGAAACCAAAAGGAAAGAAAAATTAATGAGTACATTATTAATAGACGGAGATATAGTAGCATATCAAATAGCTTTTCGAACCGAAGAAGCTGTAAGGTGGGACAACGCAGTTTGGACTTTACATTCAGATGAAAAAGATTGTATTAGATTTATTGAAGAATGGTTTACTACATTAATAGCAGATACACAATGTGAAAATGTAATAGTTGCTTTTTCTGATAAACAAAACTTTAGAAAAGAAATATTAAAAGATTATAAAGCTAATAGGCAAGGTCAAAGAAAACCTTTAACACTTAAATTTTGTAGAGATTATATATCAAATAAATTTAAAACGTATGTTAAACCAACGTTAGAAGCTGATGATGTATTAGGTATATTAGGTACGTCTAAACTTATTAAAGGTACTAAAATTATTGTATCTACTGATAAAGATTTAGATCAAATAACTGGTCTTCATTATAATCCAGTTAAAAAAGAATTTTATAAAATATCTAAAAAAGAAGCTGATTATAATTTTTATTATCAAGTTTTAAAAGGAGATAGTACAGATAATTATAAAGGAGCTCCTACGTATGGAGATGTAAAAGCTAGTAGAGTTTTATCTACGTCTAAAAACCATTGGAACACAGTAGTCAAATGTTTTGAAGAACAAGGTTTAACAAAAAAAGATGCGTTAATACAAGCACGTGTCGCTAGGATATTAAGAAACACAGATTATAACTTTAAAAAGGAGCAACCAAAATTATGGCAAAAATAGAATCAAGTGAGATAATACAAACTGCATTAGATTTAGTAACGGGTAATAGACAACAACAAAACGGAGATAAACAAAAAAATCATCAAAACATAGCTAACATGTGGACAGCTTATCTTACAAATGAATTTGGTAAAGAGATATTTATTAGAGCTGACATGGTTGCTAATATGATGGTTTTATTAAAAGTAGCTAGAACTCAAGCAGGTAAATTTAATTTAGACGATCACGTAGACGCATGTGGTTATGCTGCAATAGCAGGTGAGATAAGATCGGAAGACCCTGATGCCTAATGATAATGAAGTTAAAAGGTGGAAAGTAAAGACTTATAAGAATGTAGATGTCTTATTTGAAGATACTTTTTATGCACGTACACCTGCTATGAATAGGACTTTTCCACCTACAGAAAAAGCTACTTACACTATAATTTCAGAAAATGAAGTTAGGTCTACGATAGAACAAATACCCCTAGAACCCTTACCAGAACCAAAGGAAAAAACTAATGAAGAAACTGTTAAAGAAAGTCCTACAATGGATAGCGACAAGTCCCCCAAAGTATAAGTTTGTTTTTGTACTATGGGAAGATGCAAATTCTGACAGCTCGTGGAACGAATTGTCGACTATTGAAGCCATGTTACCTACTATATGTATGAGTACAGGTTTTATAATTAAACAATCAGAAGACGCTATGATATTAGCGTCAGACTTTACAACTGATTATAAAAACGGAGATTATGTCATCTCTGAAGCAGGTAATACTATGGTCATTCCTTCCAAAAATGTACTTAAAGTCGTACAAATCCCCCTAACCCTTAAAATCTAATAATTTGGTTGCCCTCTTGGATAACTTATGAATTTATCAAAAGAATTACTCGATTATTTAGACAAGCAATTTCCAAATCAAAGCCCAAACATTAACGATAAAGAACGTGAAGTTTGGTTTAAATCTGGTCAAGCTAGTGTTGTTAAACATTTAAAACAACTACTAGATGAGCAGAATAAAAACATTTTAAACAACAACATAATCAAGAGGTAAGAAAACTATATGTGTGGAAGTATATTTAGAGCTCCGAAGCCACCACCACCACCACCAACTCCTGCTCCACCTGCAACGATCGTAAATGCTCAAGCAGCGTCAGTAAGAGAAAGTAAACCTTCTGTGCCACAATCTGCAAGTTATAATAGTGCAGTAGCAACTAGAAGACGTGGTAAAAGAGCATTAAGAATTCCTTTAAATCAAACAGCTCTAGCAAATGCACAATCTGGGGTTAAAGTTTAATGGAATATATGTCAGTAAGAAAAGAGTATGCTCAACTTGAGGAACTCCGAGAACCTTTTTTAGATCGTGCTCGTGATTCTGCTGAATTTACTATACCTTCTTTAATACCAAGAGAAGCACACACTAGAACAGCAAAACTGTACACTCCGTATCAAGGTATTGGTGCTAGAGGTACTAATAATTTAGCAAGTAAACTCTTACTTGCCTTACTTCCCCCTAACACACCATTTTTTAGATTAGCTATTGACGAGTTCACTATGGCAGAAATAGCAGGTCAAGGTGGTATGAAAGGTGAATTTGAAAAAGCATTAGGTTCTCTTGAAAGAGTAGTAATGAATGAAATGGAAGTTAATAATTTTAGAACAACTATTTTTGAAGCTCTAAAACATTTAATCGTAGCAGGAAACTGTCTTCTTTATATTACACCTGAAATGAGCATGAAAGTTTATCATATCAATAGATATGTTATAAAAAGAGATGCTACTGGTAAAGTTTTAAAAATAATAACAAAAGATACTGTTAGTCCTAATTCAGCACCCCCTTCAGTTATAGAAAAATTAAAAGGAGAGCTTACATCTTCTTATGAAAACACAATCGATATCTATACGTGCGTTAAGCGTTCGGAAGATAATAAAAAGTGGCTTGTACACCAAGAATGTGGCGATGAAATATTGCCAGAAAGTTATGGGACTTACCCTTTAGACAAGTCACCTTTTATTCCCTTACGATATACTTCAATCGATAATGAGGATTGGGGTAGAGGATTTATTGAAGAATATATTGGAGATTTACGTAGTCTTGAATCTTTATATAGAGCAGTAGTAGAAGGTTCTGCAGCTTCAAGTAAAGTTTTATTTTTAGTAAAACCAAACGGAAGTACACGACTTAAAACTTTATCTGAAAGTCCTAACGGTGCAATCAGAGAAGGTAATGCAGAAGATGTTACTACACTTCAAGTTAACAAAGGTGCTGACTTTAATATAGCTTTTCAAACAATGCGAATGATACAAGATAGATTACAATTTGCATTTATGCTTAATACATCTGTTCAACGTCAAGCTGAAAGAGTTACGGCAAAAGAAATAGAATACGTTAGCCAAGAATTAGATGATAGTTTAGGTGGTCTTTACTCGTTGTTATCTCAAGAATTACAACTACCTTTAATTAATAGATTAATGCACCAAATGGAAAAGAAAAAGAAACTTCCTACATTACCTAAAGGTCAAGTTAGACCTAAAATTGTAACTGGTTTAGAAGCATTAGGTAGATCAACTGATTTACAAAGATTAAATACATTTGTACAACAAATTGCACCATTCGGAGAAAGTGGTTTACAATCTCTAAATATAGGTGAGTATATTAAAAGAATTGGCACATCATTAGGTGTAGATATGGACGGTTTAATTAAAGACCAACAACAATTAATGATGGAAGAACAACAAAGACAAGAGGAAATGTTACAAGCCCAAGTAGCACCTCAAGTAGCAAAAGAAGGTATGGGTATGGCGAGAGATATGGCAAAGGGAGAAATGGAACAACAAGCAGAACAAATAAAGGAAACTAACTAATGGAAGAAGCTAATAAACTACAAATCCCTGAAGAAACGTCAAAAGATAGCCAAGAACATATTGATGCTATGGTTAAAAAAGCAGACGAAGGTGTTAAAACAACAGATATAAATACAGGTGAGGAAACTGCTCCTGTAAAAGAAGAAGCTCCTAAAGTACAAGAAAAAATACTTGGTAAATTTAATTCTCAAGAAGAATTAATTAAATCTTACCAAGAATTAGAAAAGAAAATAGGACAACCAAAAGAAGAAGATCAACCTTTAACAGCAGAACCAAAAGCTGAAGGATTAAAAGGAATTGATTTTTCTTCAGTTCAAAATGAATTTGAAGAAAATGGTGAATTAAGTGAAGCTACTATAAAATCGTTAGAAGATAGTGGTTTACCTAAATCTTATGTTGACAACTACATTGAAGGTATAAAAGCTGTAGCTACAAAATTTGAAGCTGAAGCTCATGAAAGTGTAGGTGGTAAAGAAGAATATGGTAAGATGATTGATTGGGTACAAAACAATTTATCAGATACAGAAATACAAATGTTCAATGAAGGTATAGATAGAGATAATCAAACAGCTATTTATACTATTAAAGGTATGGCAGCTAGGTATAGAGCTGAAACTACCGAACCAAATTTAACAGTAGGCGAAACAGGGACAGCAACGTCTGGATTAAAATATGAAAGCATGGCACAAGTCAAAGCTGATATGTCTAATCCTAAATATGCTAATGACCCTGCATTTAGAAAGCAAGTAGAAGATAAACTTGCTCGTTCTACTATTATATAAGTTTTAGGTTAAGTAATTACACCTAAAAAAGTAAAAGAAAGACATTACCCTTTGAGGAGGACAATACTGATACTGCTTTTAACTAAAAGTAAAGTTAATTACATTTTAATAACGGAAAGGATATATCAACATGTCAAATGCTGTTGTATCAAATATAGGACAAGCTGCAGGTAGTGGTTCAACTACTGCTCTTTTCCTTAAGGTGTTTTCGGGGGAAGTTCTTACTGCTTTCGAAGATGCACAATCTACTGCTGATAAGCACGTTGTTAGAAGTATCAGTTCAGGTCAATCGGCTCAATTTCCAGTTATGGGTAAAGCAACAGCTTCATACCATACTGCAGGAGCAGAGATAACTGGTGGCTCGATAACTCACAACGAAAGAGTAATCTCAATTCAAGGATTGCTTATTGCTCCTACGTTTATCGCAAAAATAGACGAAGCTAAAAACCATTATGACGTTAGATCACAATACTCAAAAGAGTGTGGAAATGTTCTAGCTCAAACTATGGATAAGCACGTTTATCAACAAATCATCAACGCATCAAGAGGAGGAGCTGCTGCACCACAAGCTGCAGGAGCACAAATCATCGATGCTGACTTCGTAACTAACGGAGCATCTGCTGCAGCAACTATTTTTAGTGCTGCTCAAAAGATGGACGAAGCTAACATACCAGAAAACGACAGATATTGTGCCGTTTCACCTGCTGCTTATTACGCATTAGTACAAACTACTAACGTAATCAACAGAGATTGGGGTGGAAAAGGTGCTTACGCTGAAGGTGAAGTATTAAAAGTTGCAGGTATTCACATTGTGAAAACTAACAACTTACCTTCAACGAACATTACATCTGGAGTTCTTGACGGTTCTGACGGTAATTTGGGTGGAAACTACACAAATACTGTTGGTGCTGTTTGGCACAAATCTTGTGTTGGAACAGTTAAGCTAATGGATTTAGCTGTCGAGATGGAATATGACGTTAGAAGACAAGGTACTTTACTTGTAGCTAAATACGCTATGGGTCACGGTATCTTAAGACCTGACGCTGCGTTCGAAATCAAAACACAGTAATTTATTTACTTTGTTTTACTGGCTTTAGGGGTCGAGAAATTGACCCCTGAAGTCGACAACTTCTACAAGAAACACACATACAACAACCATATTTACAACAAGATTTAACACAACATATATGACAACATCACCTACAAGTAAATTAGAAGCCGTTAATGTAATGATGACGGCAATAGGCGAAACACCTGTTAACACTATTACATCTGCTACAACAACTGATGTGTCAATAGCAATTACAATATTAGATAATGTAAGTCGAGAAGTACAAAGTGTCGGTTGGCATTTTAATTCAGATACAGATTATCAATTAACTCCTAACTCGTCTAGTCAAGTCGAGCTTCCCTCAAACTGTTTAAGAATAGATACGTCTGGTACTAGCCAACATAATGACTACGTTGAAAGATCAAGAAAATTATGGGATAGAAAAAAACATACACATACAATAACTGATGCTATAGTTTATGTAGATATAGTTTGGTTTTTAGATTTTATAGCAATACCAGAGGCAGCAAGAAGATACATTACAATAAGAGCTGCAAGAATTTTTCAAGATAGAATGTTAGCGTCTGATTTATTACACAAGTTTCATCAAGTAGATGAATTACAAGCATTGTCTGTTTTAAAAGAAGCAGAAGGAGATACTAGAGATCATAGTATCTTTAATAATTATGACGTTGCAAGAACATTAGATAGAAATAACTTTCAACCAGAAGATTAACAATGGCTAGATTAGTTAGTGCTTCAATTCAAAATTTATTAAACGGTATATCTCAACAACCAGATACAGTTAGATTACCAAACCAAGCAAACATTCAAGAAAATGGTTTGTCAGATGTAGTATTTGGATTAGGTAAAAGACCACCGACTGAACATATTGCTAAATTAAGTACAGCAACAGATGTAGCAGTTAAAACCCATTTAATTAATGCAAGTGATATAGAAGAATATCAAATTTTAATTACTAACGGTGGTATAAAAGCATATACATTAGCAGGTGTCGAGAAAACTGTAGTAGCACCTTCAGGTTTAACTTATTTAGCAACAACAACACCACAGACAGATATTAACTGTATTACAGTTGCAGATTATACTTTTATAATTAACAAAACTAAAACAGTAGCTAAATCAGGAAGTGCATCAGCTTCTCGACCTGACGAAGCAATATTCTTTGTTAAAAATGGGCAATACAAAACAACTTACAAAATAACTATAGATGGAAGTGAAGTAGCAAGTTTTGAAACTTTAGATAATTCAAATTCAGGAAATGCTAGTTCAATTACAACAGATAATATTGCTACAGAATTAACAAATGATTTAAATAGTAATTTATCAGGTTTTACAGTTGTAAGAGATGGTTCTATTATTTATGTAAAGAAAAATTCAGGTACGTTTACAGCAGGGGTTTCAGATGGTTTAGGTGGAGATGGTTTAATTTTATTAAAAGATAAAACTCAAAGTTTTTCTGATTTACCTTATGTTGGTTATACAGGATTTCAAATAGAAATTACTGGCGATAGTGGTACACAATTTGATAACTACTTTGTTAAATGGGACGGTAGTGCTTGGGTTGAAACAGTTAAAGATGGTTTAGATAATAATATATTAGCAACTACAATGCCGTTTGTATTAATTAGAACAGCAGACGGAAATTTTAGATTTACACCTTGTGATGGGGGAACTTATACTATTAGTGGTGTAAGTTATGATGACCCTTCTTGGAAACCAAGAGAATGTGGAGATTCAGAAACAAACCCAGACCCATCTTTTATTGGTACAAAAGTTAATGATATTTTCTTTTATAGAAATAGATTAGGTTTTTGTTCTGATGAAAATGTAATTTTTTCTAAAGCAGGTGAATTTTTTAATTTTTATTATAGTACCGTAACTACAACTCAAGATGATGATGTTGTTGATATTTCTATGTCACACAACAAAGTTAGTATTTTAAAATATGCAGTACCTTTTAATGAAGAATTAATATTGTTTTCAGATCAATCACAATTTATTTTAAAACCAGAAGAAACACTTACAGCTAAAACTGTATCTATTAACCAAGCAACTGAATATGAAATTTCTGATAAAGCTAAACCTATAGGGTTAGGTCAAAACATTTACTTTGCAAGTAATAGAGGTTCATTTAGTGGTGTTTCAGAATATTATGTTTCAAGTGACGGTGATGTAAAAGATGCTACTGATACAACAATTAATTTACCTAGATATATAAAAGCAAATATATATTCACTTAAAGGTTCTTCAGGTGAAAAAACTTTGTTTGCTTTATCTGATGGAGATAGAAGTAAAATATTTGTTTATAAATATTATTTTGATGTAAACCAAAAAGCTCTACAACGATCTTGGTCTACTTATTCGTTTGCTAGTACAGATGTTATTTTAGGAATAGACATTATTCAAAACATGGCTTACTTAATTATTAAAAGAGCTGACGGTACTTATGTTGAACGAATGAATTTAAAAGCTAATGAAGTAGATACTGATTTAAGTTTTCCAGTTTTATTAGATAGAAAAGCAACGGTAACAGGTAGTTATAGTAGTGGTACAAATTTAACTACTTGGACAATACCTTACCCTGAAACTAATCCTATGGAAGTAGTTTATAATGGTGCTTGGGGTACAAATAAAAAAGGAAGAAATTTAGTTATTACACAAGCTAGTTCTACTACAATTACATCTTTAGGAGATCACTCGGCACACCCTGTCTTTGTAGGTAGAAAATATAATTTTAAATATCAATTCTCTAAATTTTATCCTAGAGAAACTAAAGCTGCAGGAGGTGGTGCAACCATATCTGCAGGACGTTTACAATTAAAAAGAATTGCATTAATTTATGGTGATAGTGGTTATTTCGAAGTTACTGTAACACCTAAAGCTAGAACAGCAGGTGTGTATAAATTTACAGGACAAATATTAGGTTCTAGTAGTTTTACATTGGGTTCGCCTTATCCAGATAGTGGAGATTTTAAAGTGCCTATTCAATGTAGAAATCAAGATGTAACTGTTGATATAGATAATAACAGTTATCTTCCTTGTAATTTCTTATCGGCAGAATGGACAGGTATATTCTCAATATTGTCGACTAGAAATATATCTTAATGATTGAGGAAAGAAACAGTATTGAAGAAGATTGTAAATTATTAATTGATGATCTTCGACCTGATGATTTTAATGAAGTAGTTACAATGACAAAGGAACACCCTTTAAAACCCGTTGTAAGAGGTTTTAAAACAGCAAAGTTATGTCGTTCTATAATTAAAGACGGAAACTTTATTGCTATGTATGGCGTATGCCCTACAGAATCTCATACAGTTGGGTCACCTTTTTTATTAGGAACAAACAGATTTTTAGAAATAGCTTTACCATTTGCACGTCAATGTAAAGATAGAGTTCAAGAGATGCAGGATTTATATCCTATACTTTGGAATTTTATAGATAGCAGAAATGCTGTTCATTTACGTTGGATTAAATGGTGTGGTTTTAAAATAATTAACAAGAAAAAAATAGAAGGAATAGATTTTTATGAATTTATCAAGATATAAATATGTGTAATCCATACGCTTATGCAGCGTTTCAATTTGGAAGTGCTTACGTACAATACAATAATGCTAAAGCCAAAGCTAAAATGACTAACGATGCAGCTTATGCTACAGCAGAACGTACTAGAAATGAAGCTATTTACACAGATATATCTTTACAAAAAAAGAAGTCAGTTGAGTACGATAAAACTGCTGCAGAGAAATTTAAATTAGCTTTAGAAGAAAAGAAGAAAAAAGGTACAGCTAAAGTAATGTTATTTGAAAGAGGTACACAAGGAAATGTATTTGATACTGTTATAAATGATATTAGTAGAAACAAAGGTGTAGCTTTTAATATTGTTGATACTAATTATGAAAATGCAATTATTAGTATTGAAGACAGTAGATTAGCTTATAACAGACAGTTTACTAATCAAATTTTAAGTTTACCTATGGCAAGTAAACCTAGTTTTGGTTTATATGCTTTAAATGCTGCAGCTAATTCATCAGCTATGTTTATGCAAACTTCAGCTCCATCAACGCCAGATGCAGGTAAGTCAATTAACTTTAACCCAGATGGTTCAACCTAATGGCTAAAATAGATACAAGTATTACAACAGGTTCAATCACAAGCATTAACAAAACACCGTCTGTTAGTGTAGGTAGTGGTGGTAGAGTTATAGACAGTAACGCACAAATTTTAGCTAAAACATTATCTAGTGTTAATTCAGCATTAGGTGACTACGTAGTAAAAAAAGAAAAAGAAAAAGCTACTGAACAAACTCTTGAAGGTGCTAATGCTATTAATGGTGTTACCCTTGAAGAAGCAAAAGAATTACACAAAGCAGGTTTTCCTGATATTAAAAATGAATGGGCAAGATATGGAGCATATAAACAATATGCGTCTAACGCTTCAGATAACTTTGTCTTTGAATTTCAAAAAGAATATTTAGAAAACCAATACAGTAAAGAGTGGAATTGGCAAACGGCATTATCAGAAAAAATGTCAGGGTTTAGTCAAGATAAAACTAATGATGTTTATTTCGATACTGCTGTAAATTCAGCTAATGAAACACTTAAAAAATGGGTTAACGGTCAAGAGTTAGAAAAAGAAAGTAAACTACTAACTGAAAGAGTTAATAAAGATACGTCATTTGCAATTACTACTATACCAGAAAAAATAGCAACTAAAATGGAAGTACAATTCCATGAAGAATACGCTATGCCTTATGATTACGATACTGGAGAATATGCAGCAGAAAAAGAAAAGTACATGTTGGAAAACTTTAGTAGAATGTGGGACGAAGAATTACAAATTATTAAAGATAATCTAAATCCTGCTATAACTTTATCTGATTTAGATGGTCTTATTATTGAAGCAGGAGAAAGTCATATAGCTACTGACGGTAGGTTTGCAGCTTTTTATGCAAAGATGTTAACTGAAAGAAGACCTGACGGTACTCCGTCTATTGCAGAAAATCCTAGATGGAATGAAGCTGCGTCTGCTTTGTTAACAAAAATTAAAAATTTAGAAGGTTTAAATAATTTTGAAGCTGATTTTAATTCAGGTAATACTCAAAACTATGATAACGCTGATTATAATAAAAATGCAAGTGAGCTTTTAAAACAAAAGATTAAAATTATAAAAGCAACTAATAAAAATATTAGTGATGCACAAGCGTTTGAAGAAGCTGTAACACTAATGTTACCTGCTATTAAAAACAATCCACCTATACCTTATCTTAAAGATATTTTATCAAGACCTATAAGTAGAAGTTCTACTGAACAAAGTAGATTAGCTTTTAGTTTAGCTTTACAATTACATCAGAATGGAATGTTAGGTAATTACTTTAATAAAGATAATAAGATGTCTGTATTTTGGAGTATTGCAGTTAAGAAAGCTCAAGCAGGTGGAAACCCTGATGACATCTTAAAAGAAATAGGTCAATATTCAGGAAACTTTAAATCTTACACAACTTTAGTATCTGAAAATAAAGAAGAATTTAAAAATGATTTTTCTGAATTAGATATGCTTAAACCTAAAAATAAACAAATTATTTATACTATGGGTGAGTATTTTAAAAATGTTGTAGGTGATGAATGGAAAGAAAGTTTAATTAACTGGGTTGACATTAACTACGAAGAATACAACGGAGTTCTTTACAGTAAAAATGAATTACAAGAATTAGGAATTAATGCAGAAGATTATGAATCATCTAAAATTCTAATTGCTAAAATGTTATCTGAAAAATTAAATGTAACAAGTGATGTAATCGATACAGATTGGGATAGAGCTGATCTAATGTACATAGCTGATTACGATGAAGTTCAACAGTCTACAAAAAAAGAACCTTTAGATTTAATGGTTGAAGACTATGAATTAATTATTAATACAATGGACGGTGAGATTTCTTTAGGTGTTAAGGCAGCAGATTTTGAATATCAATTACCTGCAACTATGACAACTAAAGATGGTCAAGTATATTGGTTAACTGTTCCTAAAAAAGAATTTAAAGCAAAACTTCTTGAATTGAAAAAAGAACAAACTGAAAAAGCTGCAAAAGATGCGTTTGAAAAAGCAGAGAAGAAAAAGAAAGCAAGAGCATTAAGTGAAAAACTATATAACGAAACAAAGGATATGATACCATAATGGATAAAATAGATTGGGATTTAATTAGTGAGTTTGAAGGTAAAGGTATTAATACTGGATATGTACCTAGTGAAAACTCTGGAGTAACTATAGGTACAGGAGTTGACCTTAAAGAAAAAAACGAAGAATACTTTAAAAAAATAAACGTAAGTGAAAGTATTATAGATAAAGTTAAACCTTTCTTTACATTAAAAGGTGCAGAAGCATCTGAAGTAGCAGGTAATTTACAATTAGATGATAATGAAGTTTTAGAATTAGATACTGCTGTTAAAGCTAACTACGCAACTGATATAAAAGATAAATACGAAGAAGCTACTGGTAAGTCTTTTACTGATTTAAATTCAGAACAACAAACCGTTATTGTGTCTGTAGGTTTTCAATATGGTAGTTTTGAAAGAACTCCATCTTTTTGGAAAGCTGTAGTTAATGACGATTGGGACGCAGTAGAAACTGAATTAAGAAATTTTGGAGATAACTATACTACAAGAAGATTAAAAGAAGCTGACCTACTGGCAGCCATGAAAAAAAAACTAAACATACTTAAACCTAAAACAGAAACAAAATACTTATCTCCTCAAAATGCTTGGAATCAAAAAGAGCAAGGTGGAGAGTTATATTTAGATAGAGTTTACAAAACTTATCAAAATTGGAATGATGCTAGAAAAGAAGCAACATTTGGTGAAGGTGCTGTAGCAGCTATTTCAAACAATCAAGTTATTCCTGCATTAGTTAGAATATTAACTGGGTCTACATTTAAAGTAGATGACAAGTGGTCTTTATCTAACAACCAAGATTTTGCTAAAGAGATGTGGAAAGCTGAAGGCATTAGACCAGAATTTTTTGACGAGTTTACAGGTGTAGTTTCTGAACAACACTTTATGCACACATTAGAAAGAGTAAAGAAACACCAACAAAATAAAGATACATTAGAAACTTTAGGTTGGGGTGGTGTTGGTCTTGAGATAGGAGCTTTTATATTAGACCCAGTATCTTGGACAGGATATGGAGCTGCAGCTAAATTATTAAAACCTGCAATGATGGCTACTTCTTTATCTCGTAGACAAAAGTTTGTTAAAGCAGGATTGACTTACGGAGTAACTGAAGCAACTGTATTTAGCCCTGTGGCAATCGATAGTCCAACTTATGGTACAAGCGATGTGATTATCGCTGCAGCATTAGGTGGTACTCTTGGAGGAGGAATTAGCACAATTTTTGCTAAAAACCTCAACAGTATAGCCAAAGCTGAAATGTTAATGGACGTTCAAGAAAATGCTCAAAAATTAACTACAAAAGGCGAAAAAGAATTTAAGAAAATTAAAAAAGAATTAAACCTAAAACCTTTACATGAAACAGAAGATATTATTGAAGATACTTCTATTATTCAAGATATAGGAGTAACCTTTGGAAGATTAAGAGATTTACCATTTTTAGGATTATTTCCTTTTAATAGATCAGGTGCTTTAGGAACAAGTAAAAGCGAGTTAGTTAGATTATTTAACTTTTTAGGACATGAAGAACCCGTAGGGTACACTTTTAAATCAGGTGCTAAAAAAGGACAAGTAGCAGCTCAAGAAGATACTGTAGAGTTAATTAAAAATGCAGTTATTCAAGGTGGACATAATATTGTTTACAAAGAAGTTTTACCTGCTCTTAAAGCATATTTAAAAGAACAAGGTCACGGAACAATAGGTGGCTTTATGCAATTATCTAAAAAGAAACAATTTATGAAAGATGTTGCAAGGGTTGTTAGAAGTGGAGAATCTTCAGGAAACAAACATATAGATCAAGCAGCTCAAGGATATAGAGATGGCTTTAGATATATGGTAGATCAAATTAAACGATCTGGTATTGATGGTTCAGAAACTCTTACTTACTTTGACAAATATTTACCAAGAAAAGTATCTCCAGAAAGATTTGGAGAACTAGAAAACACAATAGGTTTTGATGGTATAGTACAATTATTAAGAGGAGCTATACAAAGTAAAACTGGTCAAGTTGTTACTGATGCAGCATCAGGAAGACAACCTACAAGTAAAATTAAAAAAGATAAAGCATATAGATTAGCTAGATGGTTAGCTAAATCAATTCAGTTAACTAATAGAAGTGGTGGGTTTGATTTAGAACAATTAGTTAAAATTAAAGACCCTGCAAAATTAAAAGAATATTTAGATGAAGTTTTTGAACATTTACCTCAAGAAGTTAGGGACGATTTATTAAGTGGTTTAAAAGCTGACGATATAAAATTATTAACATCTGGTCGTCTTGAATCAAGAATTAGATTAGATGAAACATATGAAACTACTATTAATGGTCAACGAGTAAGACTAGACGATTTATATGAAAATGATGTCGATTTATTATGGCATAGTTATATGAATGAAATGTCTGGTTGGGTTGCTCTTGGCGAAAGAATGGGTATTAAAAATAGAACTGAATTAGTTAAATACAAAAATAAATTAAATAATTCTATTGATGAATCTTATAAAGATTCTGAAGCAGCTTCAAGATACCTTACTAAAAATAAATACATTGCTTCAGAAGAAAAGAAAACAATAGATAGTTTCTTTAAAAATGTTTTAGGTCGTAGTGCAGAAGATGACCCTACAGGTATCTTATCGACAAGTTTACGACAGTTAAGAAAATACAATTTTATGAGAGTGTTAAACCAAGTTGGTATAGCACAGCTTCCTGAATTTGCTATTTCAACAGCTCAACAAGGTTTAGGTACTTTAATTCAAGAGATGCCACACTTTAAAAGACTTTTAGTTAAAGCTCAAAAAGGCGAATTAGATGATACGTTCTTTGAAGATTTAGCTGTAATGGGTTCTTCTAACGGTACAGAGTATTTAGCTAGAGGAGTTACTAATTATGAAATTGAAGATATGGGTGGTACTGCAATAGGTAAAGCCCATGACGCAGCTAGAAAACAAAAAATATTTCAATTATCAAATGCAGGTGAACAAGCTACTGGTTATATATCAGGTTTGTTTTTAATCGATAGTATGCAGAGAAGATTAACAATGAGATTATTTGTTAATAGAATGGCTAAAGATTTAATTGACGTAGCTCAAGGTGGTCAGAAATTAGATAAACTAGGAAGTAGATTAAATAGATATAGAGTTCTTGGTTTTACTGATGAAGAATTATTAGCTATTGGAAAAGAATTTACAAGTAAAAATGTTACAACTGAAGTTACATCTTTAGGAAGACGAGTAAAACATTTTAACTTTGCAAACTGGACAGATCAAAATTTAGCTCACACGTTTGCTAGACGAGTAAACAGATATACACAAAGAGCTGTACAATATAATTATCTTGGAGATACAAATAGATTCTTTACTGATACGGCTATGGGTAAATCTATGGGTCAATTCAGATCATTTATTATGACGGCTTGGTCTAAACAGTTTTTACACAATATAGCTATGGCAGATATGCAAACATTTACTACGTTTATGTATACTACATTTATAGCTTCAATGGCTTATTTAGGTCAAACACAACTTAATACAGTTGGTATGAGTAAATCTGAAAAGAAAAAATATTTAAATAGTAAACTTGGAGATTACAAACAAGGTGATTATTCTAAAATTGCTATGGCTTCTTTTCAAAGATCAGGTTGGTCTTCTTTAATACCTTCTTATGCAGATATATTTTTAGGTTCTATGTCGCCTGACAATAGATTTAATTTTAGAACATCAGGACTAGAAGTAAATCTTTACACAGGAAACCCTACTTATGACTTATTGGTAAATGGCTTTGGAAAAACATTTGGTTCAATGCTTAAATCAACAAGATCAGATTACAGGTTTTCTAAAACAGATATGAATAGAATGATGAGGTTATTACCTTTTCAAAACATGTACGGAATTAATAACATAATTAACTTTTTAAAGGAGAGAAGTGGGTTACCCGACAAGGGAAGCTCAAGTGGATTATAATAAAATATGGCTTTTGCAATAAACACATACACAGGGAACGGTTCGTTAACCTCGTTTTCTGTAAGTTTTCCTTACATCGAACAAGCACACGTGATAGTGACTGTTGGTGGAGTAACTAAAACAATAAGTTCAGATTACAATTTTACTAACTCATCAACTATTGCTTTTAGTTCTGCACCTGCAAATGGTGCTATTATTAAGTTTACTAGGTCGACAAATAGAACTGCAAGACTTGTTGACTACCAAGATGGTTCTACAATTACAGAAGCTATACTTGACCAAGACGGAAACCAAAGTTTCTTCATGGCACAAGAAGCAATAGATATTACAGAAAATACTATTGGATTAAATGCTAATGATGAATGGGACGCTGCAACTAAAAAGATTGTAAATGTAGTTGACCCTACGGTAGCTCAAGGTGCTGCCACTAAAAATTATGTAGATACTAAACTTGCTGCAGATATTAATACAGTTAATAGTCATAAAACTGCTGCACAAACAGCACAGACGGCTGCAGAAACAGCAGAAACAAATGCTGAAACTGCAGAAGCAAATGCAGTCACAGCAAAAAATGCTGCAGTAGTTGCTCAAACTGCTGCTGAAACTGCTTTAGATACTTTTGACGATAGATTTTTAGGAGCTAAATCTTCTAACCCTTCAGTTGATAATGACGGAAACGCATTAATTGATGGTGCATTATATTTTGATACTACAAATGACTTAATGAAAGTCTATAATTTAGCTAACACTACTTGGTATCAATTAGCTTTAACAGGAACTAATCAAACAAATGTAAATACAGTTGCAGGTCAAATAAGTCCTACAAATAATATTTCATCTGTAGCAGGTAAAGCTACTGAAATAGGTTTATTAGGTACTTCTTCAAATGTTACTGCAATGGGATTACTTGGTACAAGTGCTGTAGTTACAGACATGGATTTATTAGGTACTTCATCTAATGTTACTGCTATGGCTACACTTGGTACATCAACAAATGTAACAAACATGGCAACACTTGCAGGTGTTTCTAATTTAAATAATTTAGCTAATGCACACGCAGCAGTTTCAAATGTTAATACAAATTTAGCAGCAGTACAAAATTTTGCAGACGTTTATAGAATTTCATCTTCTGCTCCAACATCAAGTTTAAACGCTGGAGATTTATATTTTGATACGACAGCTAATGAATTAAAAGTTTACAAATCAAGTGGGTGGGCTGCAGCAGGTAGTACAGTTAACGGAACAAGCAACAGGTTTGAATATACTGCAACAGCAAACCAGACAACATTTACTGGTTCAGATTCAAATTCAAAAACTTTGGCGTATGACGCAGGATTTATAGATGTGTATTTAAACGGAGTTAAACTTGCAAATGCAGATTATACTGCAACTTCAGGTACTAGCGTTGTATTAGGCACAGGTGCTTCAGCAAACGATATTTTAATGATTGTGGCTTATGGTACATTCCAATTAGCTAACATATCAATTAAAGATTTAACAGATACACCTTCAGGATTTGGTACGGCAGGACAAGCTCTTGTTATGAACGGTTCAGCAAATGGATTAGAATTTTCTAATGCTTCTTCAGCAGAAGTTTATGGTTTCAATAAATATTACAATCCATCTACTTTAGTAAAAACAGTCACAGTTTCTTCAGTTGGTGGTTC
>Ga0181380_1000154_pt1 | contig 30082 bp, 39 predicted proteins | sample 3SPOviralmetaG_FD_130116 | JGI IMG/M metagenome (GOLD analysis project Ga0181380, IMG submission 130116) | Marine viral communities from the oligotrophic San Pedro Time Series (SPOT) site, San Pedro Channel, CA, USA - 3 SPOT_SRF_2009-08-19 | ecosystem: Environmental > Aquatic > Marine > Strait... | reverse complement strand
AGTAATGCTGCGCCTTCATTTTCAAACTGTGTGGCTTCATATGATTTACCTGAAAACGCAACTACATTGTATGACTACGGAGGAATTAATGGCGCTGTAAATGGTAGTGCCGATACCGCGGCTAATAAATTAGATTTAACTTTTAGTCTAGTTAGTCAATTACCTGCAACACCAATTGTTAGTATAAACCCTGACACAGGTGTTTTAACAGAACCAACAGGTACTTTAAATGGACCATTAAAAGTTACTGTAAATGTTAAAGATGCTTCGGGAGCTGATGGAGCTTTATCAGCAGATTGTGAGACTACATTTAATGGTAGTCAAGGAATTTCTACAAATGATGTTAATGAAAGTTTTTACAATGGTAAATTTTTAACAATAAATCAGGGACCAGAATCTTCTGGTTTTTATTGGAGTACAGATAAAACCAATGAAGTATCATCTACACCATTACCTGGTGGCTCTATAGGTTTTAGAGCGCCAGTGAATAATCAACCTATTCCTACCGACACAATTGGAGGAAGTGGTTCAAACACAAAGACTACACCTGCGCAAGGTGCTTGTGGAAGTGGTGGAGGTCTTACTAGTAGTTGGACATGGACAAACACAAATAGAAATGCTTTGGCTTTTTCTGCAACTAACCTAAATCCAACTGGTCTTACTTCAGGTACAGCATATATAATGGTAGATTTTTATAATACTGTTACAAGTGAAGGTGCACCACAAGATGATAAACCTTCTCTTATATGGCCAACTTATCTACAATATAGAGATCCTTCTGGTCCTGGTTATCCAAATAATTGGGTAGACGCTGTAGATGTTGAAGGTAAAACTATAAAATTTGGTGGTACACAAACAAATAACTATAGTATAACGAATGATTCTTTAAGACCAGATTTTACTGATACAGGGGTAATGGATCAAGCATTAGAAACAATTTCTGATACAGATGGAAATTATGTTAAAACTGATGCTATGCAAGTTCAAACTACTGGTAAGAAAAACAGTAGTAGTTCATCATTGTTTGCTCAAGGAAGAAGAATATTTGCTTTTGGTAAAGATCAAGGGTATGGTCAAACACCTGATTATTTTGGAGATTATAGATTAGTGGTAAGATATCCTTATGGAGATAATATACCTAATAGTTTAACAAGTTTTGGTGATAAAATATTACCAGTATTAACTCCACAAAGTTGCCCAGGAGAACAAGGAGGTACTAGTTCTAATTCACCTTATGCTTTGTATTATCAAAGTTTAGATAATCAACAAGTTAAATTAAGTTATGGAGATTTTTATAACCCTTTATTAGATTCTGTTGCTCCGCCTAGTTATTTTAGTTACAAAATAAGTTCTCAAGGATCTACTAATAAAGAAAATGCCAAATCTCTTTCACCGACTCAAGTAGTTTATGCTAGAGAATGGTCTTTTAGATACGTTACTCAATTTTATGCTAATCCAGAATTAACAACACCTTATGCGGGTACTACAAATAATGAATATTATTCTTATTGTGCTAGTAGTGATTCTTCATTAAACGGTAGTTATGGTAATGAAATGTCTAATACTACTAACACTGTTGGGTTTATAGAGGCTACAACCACAGGCGCAACTGATAGAGCACCAGCAGGAAGCTCTTCAAATGAAGACAGAAGATGGGTTGCTCAGTTTAATGGAGCGGGTAAAAAAATAATAGCCACAGCTGAACCAGTTGTATATGATCAAGAAGAGGCTCAACCTCAACCTCAACCTCCAACAGGCGCCGTTAAATTAAGCACATTTGCACCTTACCCTCAAGTTGTTAATAATGTTTCTAGTAATAAAGTTGTATTAGTGTGGACCGGAGGTTCAGGCCAAACTCCTTTTGCTCAAGTTTTTGTTAACAACATAACAAATAATCTAGGTTCACAAACACCTGCTCCTTTTGTTGGTAGCTTTTTAAAGTTCTATTCTCCAGAAGTATCAGATGGTTATCCAGAAGTAGCGGTTACTAGTTTAAACAATGGTGGTACCTCAAGTGTTTCTTATATTTATGAAACCACATCAGGACACACAACAGCTACAATTACAAATGCTCAACTTTTACTTTCAGGTGGAACAACAGGTAGTTTACCTTCAGGTAATTATTACTATGATTACACATAGTAATTCGTTAAATAAATAAGTGATAATAAATTATGGCAGCATTAATAGAAGTAAAGTATTTTAATAGTTTTATACTAAGAAAAACCCTAAGCGCAGGGGACGTAGCGGTATGGAATGGGTCAAGGGGTAATAATACTTATGATAACATAGCCACGCCAGCTGTTGCTAATAATCAAAACTGGTCTATAGAAGAAGCTAGAATAAAAGGTGGGTTTAATAACACTGATGTGGGTTATGGAGTTAAAGCATATATTGTAGATGATAATCCTATTGCATCTACTAGAACTAATGCTATGATTTATTCAGGTATATTTAACTCTAGAACTGGTGTTAATAATACTAATGTATTTTCAGTGGGCGAAGATATAACTAAAGCTGTAGATCCTTCTAATGGATCTATTCAAAAAATATACGCTGAAGACACTAAGTTAATTATATTACAAGAAAAAAAATCTAGTTGGTCTCCTATAAACAAAGATATAATATATACAGCTGAAGGAGGTGGTAGTTTAACCGCTGCTAATACTGTGTTAGGAGATATTGTACCTTACGTTGGAAACTTTGGTATAAGTAAAAACCCTGAAAGTTTTGCAGTGTACGGCTATAGAAAATATTATACAGATAAAGATAGAAATGCGGTTCTTAGATTATCTAATGATGGTTTAACAGAGATATCTAAATATGGTATGATTGATTTTTTTAGAGATCAATTTGGTGTATTAGATGGTGGTAAATTAAATGGTAGTTATGATATATATAATAAACAATATTTACTATCTATACAACCAACAAGCACATTGGCTCAAGATCAACAACCATATAAAACATTATCTTTTGATGAAAAAATAAACGGTTGGACTAGTTTTTATTCTTACAAACCTATATCAGCGCTTAGTTTAAAAAGTAATTTTTATACAGCAGGACCATCAGATACAAGTACCGATGCAGACCCTAATAGTGCCGGTTTATACCAACACTACATAGCTTCTCAGCCAAGAGGGACATTTTATGGTAAATCTAACAATGCTACGATAGAATTTATATTTAATCCTAATGTTAGTATATCTAAATCTTTCCAAACAATAAACTACGAAGGAAGTAATGGTTGGCAAGTAGATAGTTTCATATCTGATAGCACAGGTATTGGTTATCCTAATACTGATTTTGATAGTTATGAAACTACAAATACTAATGATTCAACAACATTAGTATATAGTTTTAATGAAGGTACATATGATAGTTTAGGTAATACTTTTGCTAATATATCTACTGGTTCTGTAACACAAAATCCAACCGCATTAGTACCGCCTTTGTATCATGCAGGTTTTACTAGAAAAGAAAACAAATATATGGCTAACCTAATAAATGATAGTGTAGCTGCGCCTGGTGAAATTATATTTGGAGATAAAATGACTGGTATAAAAGGTTATTTTGCAACTGTTAAAATGTCAACTGATACATTAACAGATCCAGGAGGTATGAAAGAATTATTTGCAGTATCCTCTGAATATGTAGGATCTGCTCGTTAAATTAAATTAAATGTTAAAAAAAAATAATATAACAATAAAACATAATAATGGAGATATACTTGATTTGGAAGAGGTACCGATAACGCATGAGTTTGCTGATCAAATATATTTAAGAAAAATGATTATGTCTAAAAATCAAATTGTACAAGGAGCTAAACATAAACATCTTCATGTATGGTTTTTGTTAGAAGGTAAAGTAACTATTAAAGAAAACAATGAGATTGTTGAGCATATAGCTCCTTGTTACACTATATCTAAACCCGGTGCTAAAAGAATTATTATAGCACATGAAAAATCTGTGTTTGTGAATATACATAAAAACCCAGATAATATAAAAAACATTAAAGAACTTGAAAAACAAATTGTAGAATTATGGCATTCATATTAGGAGCAGCAATAATTGGAGGTGTTACATCACTAGTAGGTACTGGAGTAGGTATGTATTCAGCCAATCAAGATAGAAAAAGCGCCGCAACAGCAGCTGATATACTAAGAAAAGAAATCGATAGTATAGAATTAAGTAGAAAAGAGGTTATAAATCCTTTTGAAGGTGTATCTGATTTATCTTCTATGGCAACAGATTTGTCTGGAAATATTACTGATTTATCTAAAATGGCTAGTGATCTTTCTGGTTTAATAACCGATACTAGTGGTGTAATATCAAATCCAATGGCTAATTTAGCTGTATCTACCGCTGCTGCTGAAATGCAAGCAGAAGAAGCTGATATTGCTTTAGCTAATACTTTAGATGCTTTAGCAGCAACAGGTGCATCAGCAGGTGGGGCCACGGCTTTAGCTCAAGCAGCACTTCAAAGTAAAAAAGGTGTATCAGCTACTATAGAACAACAAGAAAAAGCAAATGCTGATAAAGCAGCTAGGGGTGAAGAAAGAGTTCAAAATGCAAAACAAGCTGAAGCGCAAAGATTACAAATGGCACAATTTGGTGAAGGTCAAAGAATGCAAAATATAAGAATGAGGGGAGCGCAAAGAGTAGAAGACGCGCAAATGAGTGAAGCTCAGAGATTACAAGCTTTTCAAATTAATCAAGCTGAAAAAATGCAAGATGTTGGTGTTAAAGGTGAGATGTTTATGTTTAATGCAGAAGAGCAAAGAAAAATGCAGCAGTTAGATAGGTTGTCATCTCAATTAACAGGTCAATTACACAAGCAATCTCAAGCTAATGCTAGTTACGGTAATGCTATAACTAGTGGTGTTAGTAGTTTTGGTGATATAACAAGTAACTATATGTCAACAAGACCCTAATGGATAAATCGTTAAATTAAAGCTATGAGTATAAAAAAACAACAAAGCAAAATACTATCTGATTTAATAAATAATGTAGACAATACTGCTTCTAATATTTATAAATCTAAAAAACGAAGACAACTAAAAGAGCTTGGTGTTATTCAAAAAAATGAAAGCAAAAGAGAGTTGATGCTTTTTAATCTTAAATCTGAAGTTATAAAAAACATAAAAAATTCTGGAATTATAGGTGACTCGTTTTTTAACATGGCTTATAATAATATAAATGATTTATCTACTTATAACGCTAGAAGAGAAAAAGCCCCTACAGCTGAAAAAAGACAAGAGGCTAATAAAGACTATGAAATGGCTCAGAAAAGAAACACTGAAGTTCAAAGTTTTATTGCTTATTACAACGATTGGCTTGCAACTTATAGTAAAGAATTAAATGCTAACCCTAAAAATCAACCAGGTGGAGTCTTTACCGGTATTAATAAAGATTTAAATAGTAGTTTTGATAAGTTTTTTAAAGAAACAAATTTAAATTTTAGTATTAAAAACGCTATAACTGGTGGTGAAATGAACAAAGATCATACTATGTTACTTCCTCCTGTTAACTATTATCAAAAAGAAGATGGCACAATAATGGGTCAACTACCGGGTTATAAGGACTTTAACGTACTAGAAACTTTATCTACGCCACCAGTTGTTATACAAGACTTCAATAAAACATTAGGTAGTCTATTTACTAATAGTGGTTATAAAGACGGTAATGGTGAGATTAAAAAAGAATTTTTAAACTATAATGCGGCTGAAGAAAAACCTATGAAGGTAAATGGTGTTGATATGATAATGCGTACTGTACCTGTAAATGTGGCTACATCTAATAGATGGTTACAACAGGTTGAACAAGTACTACAAGGTCAATTTGGTGCTATAAGTGATAAAAATGACTTTAATAATTTTCAAGCCACATATGTAGCTATTGGTGGTGAAAATAATAAATCAGTACAACCATTGAACTATAAAAATGGTAACTTCCAACTAACAGAAGAATCAGAACAAAGATTTAGAAGTGCTTTCTTAGAAAATGCCTATAGAGACTTTATGGGTCCAGGTTTTGTAAATGAAGCATTTGTAGCAGAACAAACACCTCAAGAAGAACAATTAGAAAAATCTTTACCTTAATATAATAAAATATGTTTAAATACGAAGGACAGCAATATACTAAAGAAGAAGTAGAAAAGGCTGCTAAAGAAAAAAATCTATCAGTAGAAGATTATATTAAAAAATATAATATAACTCAAATTGAAGAGCCTGACCCAGTAAAGAAATCAACCACAGACCCGGGTGCGACTGTGGAAGCAGTAATAGCGCCTACTATTACGGAGCCTCCTTTGGAAGATATTTCATTGGAATCGTTAGACACTGATGTAAAAACAGGTACTAGTGTAGATACAATAGAACTGGATACAGAGTTTCATGATCCAGGTGGTAAAAAAAGAAAAGAAGCACAAGTACAAAATAAACTATTATTTGAAAATATTGATCAAATAAACATTACTTCGCCAGAAGTTATAGAAAGTACTGCTAATACTTATTTTGGTTTAGAAAATGGAACTATTCCAAAAAAATTTGTTGCAGAGAATTCATCATTTGGTTATGGTAGTTCCTCTGGTGGGTATTATGCGCCACAATCTGCTGAAGAATATTTTATTGATCAACCTGAATTGTTAGTTGAATATAATGATTATATAACTAATGGAGTTTTACCTGAAAACGATAAAATTCAAAAAATTGAAGAACAGACTGTAGGATTAGAAAAAGATAAAGCTGGAAAATTATTTTTAGAAAATGTACCTGAATCTGTTCAAAAGTATATGGTTCCAATAGGGGGTGATAAAATTTATAATCAAAATCCTGAAGAGCTAGAGCAAGGTTTATTAAAAACTAAAGAGTGGTTAGATAGTACAAACAAAGAGTTAGAAATAAAACAAAAAAATTTTGATGAAAAAGCTAAACCTTATATAGATCAATTAGATAATGTTTTAGATAAAATAAAAAATATAGCAGGGGATGATTTAAAAATGGATAATTTAGATTCTCCTAAAAGAAAAAAACAATACAATCAACTTGTTAAAGAAGCCCAACAAATAGAATTAACATATCAAACTGAGGTTGTAGACAAAATTGGTGTTCCTTTAGCAAAAGAAATAGAAAATTACAATACAACAAGAGAAAGTTTTGAACCGGAAAACTTAAATCCTAAACTTTCACAGCTTCAATCACTAAATGCAATGTATAGAGCTCTTTCGTTAGATTATAGTACAACTAACAATATAATGCATAAATTTGACGAGGCTTTTATCGGGGGATCATTAAACTTTGGTAATATAACTCTTCAAGCTGGGCGAGAAATAGCTAAATATGTTAGTCCTGCTTATAGTTTAATAGAAAAAATACCAGCTCTCAGTAATGTATTAGATAAAGGTTTTGAATTATCTCAAGAAACTACTAGAAATTATAATATTGGTTTAGAAAAAAGAGCTTTAAAATTTCCTCCTCCTATTAAATTAGATGATATAGGTAAAAATGGTATAGGTATTAGAAACTTTCTTAAGGATGTATTAGAAGAAAACAGTGCAACACTAACCACGGTTATGCCTTTAGGTGTTGTTCCTTCTTTTGGTGTTAAAGCTTCACAAGCAGCTAGATTAGCTTATAATAGTGCTCAAGGAGTTAAAGCTCAAAGTAAAGCTTTAAAAGTACTTGGTTCTGCTTATAGAAAACAACAAGCAGATATACTTGCAGCGCAAAATGTTGTCAAAAGTTCATTCTTTGTGCAAGAAGGTGGTGGCAAACAAAGAGAAATGGATTTAAAAGAATCAAAAAATCCTTTTGAAACAGCTAATTATACTGTTCTTCAAAAAGGACTTACAACTTATTTATATGGCGGCTTTGCCACTCTTGCAGAATCATTAGGATCTATAAAACTTTTAAGTGGTGCGGGTAATATTGCAAGTAAAATGGGAAGACAATCCTTTAAAGAAGCTGCATATACAAATATTAATTTTAGTAAAAATATTGTTAATAAAGTTGTTAGTGGTTTATCACCTTTAATGAAAGCAACACCTATAGAATTATTAGAAGAAACAGCGACAGAAATAAGTCATCGTGTAGTAGATATAACTGTATTAAAAGAAAATAAAAGTTTAATAGAAGGAATAGATCGAGATTTTTTTGCTAATGTAGCTTTAACTTCAGGTGCCATGATGTCTCCTAAAGTTGCAAATGGAACTTTTAATATGTTGAAGAATGAATTTAGAATTAAAAGTGAAATAAAAAAAGCTCAAGAATTAAGAGCTAAACTTACAGGTTCAATTGAAAAATCTAAAAACCCTAATCTTACTCAAGGTCAACTTCTTATAGAGTATGCTAATCAAAAACAACTTTTAAAAGAAATGGCTTTAGAAGATGTTTTAACTTTAGATAAGTTAGCTGAACTTACTTATGAAGAAATACAAATTGTTGGAGATATAAATAGACAACAACGTGAAACACTAAAGGAAATACAAAGGCTTGGAGAATCTGGAGAAGTAGATTTAGAAGGCCAAACTGCTAAGCAAAGATTATTTAATCAATGGGATACTCTTGAAAATCAAAAAGAAAATATATTAAATACTAAAAATCGTAAAAATGTTGACGATGAAAAAATTATTTTTGAAAAATTAGCCGAAGAAGATTATAATCCTAATAATAAAGAATCTAGATATTATCTTGGTCTTTATGATTTTTATACCAGAATGGCAATGACCATGCAACCTGAGGATGGTAAATTTATATTTATTAATTCTCAAGAAGAACTTAATGATTTAATAAAAGATTCTACTTATACTCCAGAACAAAAAGAACAACTGCAAGCATTTATAGACACCAAAGCATCGGGAGTACAAATAAGTGGAACTAACAATATAGTTATAAACAATAATATAGCTAAGATGAATATTGCTATGGCAGCAACTGAAGATCAAGCTATGTTTGCGGCTGCTTCACCAGCGCATGAATTATTTCATATATATAATAAATCAAAGAATATAGTAGATAAGGATGGTAAATTATCTGATGAAGCTAAAAACGCTATATCTGAAGCAGAAAAAACTTTAGAAAATAAAGCTAAATTAAATCCTAAAAAATATAAAAAAGCTTTAGATATATTTAAGAAAAGAAAGAAATTATATGAAGACAAAGGTATAGTTGATTCTGAAGAATTTATGGCTATAATGAATGACATGGCTTTATTAGGTGCTTTAGATATTAGTGATATGCAAGGTTTACCTAGTTTTAAATCTTTAATAAATAATATTGCAAGTCAAATATTTGGTGATGCTAATTATTTATTTGATTTAAAAACTTCTGAAGATGTATTTAAGTTTATAAAAAACTATAGAAAAAATATAGATAATAAAGTTACAGTCAATCAAATACCAGATGAAGATGAAGTAAGTAAAATGTCATTATCAAAAAATACTTTATTTGAGGAGATACAAAAACTCGTTCCAAGTAATATAAAAACAAAACAAGAGTTTGATAATTTTATACGTTCGCCTCAAGGAGCAAAGTTATTTAATTCTATCTATGAAGAAGGTGGAGCTATAAATAGTTATATAAGACAAAGAGCTACAACACCAGAAGAATCTCAAAAAATAATAGATAATACTGTAGAAAGAGTATTAAACTTTAATCCTGAATCTACTAGAGATGATGGTGGCGCTGTTGGTGTTGAAGGTTTTACTGAAAGAATAATGGCGGATACTAGGTTTGCTAAGTTAGATGCTAAAAAAGATTTATTTAAAGAGTCTGAAAGAGCTAAACAAGAGCAACAATTAGATTCACCACAAGCTGTTCAAGTAGCCGCAACAGAGACTACTCCAACTGAAACTACAAAACAACAAACATCTAAATTAAGAAGAGATTTAGGTATAAAACAAGACGATGATCTTTATAATGCAGTAAAACAAACAGCTAAAGAAATATTTGGAAAAGATTTAGACAATGTAGAACTTAAAAAGCTTAAAGCTATTGTAAATAAAAAAGCTAGAGGTAGTGAGTTGTTTAAAGATATAGCTAAATTAATGGGTACTGAAAAAGCTATAGATCCACAATTTTTAAATAAAAATATATTAAATATTTTAAAAGATTTACCTGTTTCTGATTTAGTAAAACTAGAAAGAGGAACAAAAGGTAAAAAAATATTTACTAAGACTGGACCTAGATTAGGACCTATAGCTGCTCGTAAAGCTGTTGGTGAGGGTTTATTACCTAAAAATACTAATATTAATTCAGGGCCTAGAATATCTGAAAAACTACCTGTTACATTACAACAAGCTAAAGAGTTTTTTACTCAAAAAAGAAAAGCAGGTCTTGTTGGTGTTATAGCAGAAAATTTAGTCGCTGATGCTGCTCCGTCTGTAACTAAAGAAATAAAAATACCATCTAAAAGAAGAGCTGAAGTTTTAGCTGTTTTAGATAGAGATCCAAATTTAAAATTTAGTTTTTCTTTAGATTTAAAAGGGAAAGCTGTTGTAAAACTTTTTGATGCAATTGATAAAGATGGTCTTGCTGACGTTTTTACAGCTCCAGGTAAAATTTCTGACCAGTATGACACAGATATAAAAAATCTTGATTCTAAATTAGTAAACACGATATATGATTTATATGAAAAAGCTGAATTAAAAGATCCAAGTGCACTTTTATATGGTGCAAGAATAGATCGTTCTGATGATATACCTAATAAAATTAAAAAAGAATTTAAAGAGGCTGGTAATTTTGCAAAAGATGAAAAACAACAAAAAAAATTAGTAAAAGATATTGAAATTATAGTGAATAAATTTGGTAAAGAAGTTACTGATTTTATAGGATTTGATGTTTTTGGGTTTACTAAAAAAAGTGGTTTAGATCCAGCTAAAAGAAAAGTAGATAAAGAAGCTACAAAAATTTCTAGAGCTCAAGGAGGTAAAACCATATATAAAAAAGGAGAAATAGGAAAATATTATCCTACATTACAAAAAATAAAAGATGGTGTTATGGAAATAGCATCACCTGAAGATATTAAAAAAATATTACCTTTTGCTAGAAAAATGAATAAAGCTTTTCCTTTGTTTAAAAAGGCTATAAAAATAATGGAAGGATCTAGTTTAGATAAAAAAATTAAAGCTTTAGCTGAATTAGAAAACGAAATTCAAGCAGCTAATGATGCTAATATTGAATTAGCTACATATTTTTCACAAACTGTTAATGAATTATATAGAGATAAAAAAATAAAAGCTAGTAGTGTTTTAAGACTTTATCAACTTCAAACTTCAGCAACGGGTGGATTAAGAGCTTTGACTAGATTAACAGATATAACTCTAGAAAATAAACCTCAACTTTATAATGTTAAAGGAGAACATTTAGCTCCTAACGCAAACACAATGAGTGGTTTAGCTATTGCAACTTTAAATCCTAAAATAAATATTGAAGACTCTAATGCTTTGATAACTCAAGAATATAATAATCACAATCAATGGATTACTGATGATGCATTAACTACAATAATTGATAAAAAATTAGGTAAAACAAGTACATTAAATAGAGATAGACTTTTTGCTTTACCATTAAGTGATTTAAAAAATGTATTTACTTATCAGGGTGGTTCTACAATGAAACAACTTGTAATACAAAAAAGTGCTGAACTGGTTAAAAGAAAAAATAATGAAATATTACCTAAAAACCAAAGATTAAAAGATAACTATAACAATACTAATGTTTTAACTAAAGCATCATTAATAGATGAATCAAACTTAGAACAAGAAAAAAAATTCAGTTTAGGTATTGATCTTAGTGAAGGTATGAATGATATAATACAAAATAAAACTGGTATTGCATCAGAAAAAACATACTCAAGAGTTAAAGCAGAGGTTGTAGGTGCAAACAAAGGTAGATTTGATTTCTTTATATCACCATCAGCTGAGGATTTTGTAGGATTATTATATAAAACATTAGGTAAAGGTAAATTAGGTGATAGTCAAATGGCTTGGTATAAAGCGCATTTATTAAATCCTTTTGCTAGAGCCATGGATAATATATCCAGAGATCGTGTAGCATTAATGAATGATTTTAAAGCTCTTAAAAAAGAACTAAAAGTTGTACCTAAAACATTAAAGAAAAAAGTACCTGGTGCAGGATTTACTCAAGAGCAAGCAGTAAGAACTTATATATGGGATAAACAGGGAATGAATATTCCAGGGTTATCAAAAGCAGATACTAAAGATTTAGTAGATTTTGTAAATAAAAATCCAGATCTTGTTGTATTTGCAGATCAATTAATTGCAATGCAAAAAGGTGATCAATATGCTGCACCTAGCGAAGGATGGCTTGCGGGTAATATAACAACTGACTTAATTGAAGGTATTAATACTGTTAAAAGAGCTAAGTATTTAGAAGTATGGCAAACAAATGCTGATCAAATATTTTCAGAAGCTAATTTAAATAAACTTGAAGCTGCGTATGGTAAAGATTACAGAGTAGCATTAGAGAATAGCTTACAAAGAATGAAGACTGGTAAAAACAGATCCTTTGGAGGTGATACCTTAACTGGTAGAGTAACAGACTGGCTTACTAATTCTATCGGTGCTATAATGTTCTTTAATACTAGATCGGCCGTGCTACAAACTTTATCGGCTGTTAACTTTATAAATTTTGGAGATAACAATATATATAAAGCAGGTAAAGCTTTTGCTAATCAAAAACAATTTTGGAAAGATTTTAAAACATTATTTAATTCAGACTTTTTAATTGAACGTCGTGATGGTTTAAGACTTAATGTAAATGAAGCAGATATAGCTGATATGGCTAAAAAAGGTGGTGTAAGAGGAGTTATAAGTGAATTACTTAGATTAGGATTTTTACCTACGCAAATAGCGGATAGTTTTGCTATAGCATCAGGAGGTTCTACATTTTATAGAAATAGAATAAAAGCTTTAGAAAAACAAGGGTTATCTACTAAAGAAGCTGAGACTAAAGCATTCCAAGATTTTAGAGAAACTGCAGAAGAATCTCAACAATCAAGTAGACCTGATAGAATTAGTCAACAACAAGCAGGACCATTAGGACGTATTATATTGGCTTTTGCTAACACTCCAGCCCAATACGCTAGATTAATGAAAAAAGCTGCTAGTGATCTTAAGAATCGCCGAGGGGATGATAAGACTAATATATCTAAGATAATATATTATGGTGTTGCACAAAACTTAATATTTAATGCTTTACAACAAGCTTTATTTGGTTTAGCCTTTGGAGATGATGAAGAAGAATTAACAGAAAAAGAAAAAAATAAAAAAGAAAAAAGATATGTAAACGTAGCTAATGGTATGGCTGATAGTTTATTAAGAGGTATGGGACTTGGCGGAGCAGTGTTTTCAGTATTAAAAAATACAGCATTAAGATTAAGTCAAGAGTCAGAGAAAAAATCACCTAAATATCAAGATGTGTTAGTTAAAGAAATTACACAATTATCTCCACCTATAGCATCTAAATTAGGTAAATTAAGACAAGCCGGTAGATCATATTCTTGGAATAGAAAAGAAATGATGGAAAAAGGTTGGTCAATAGACAACCCTGCTTATTTAGCTGCAGCTCAAACTATAGCCGCAACAACTAATATACCACTTGATAGAGCACTTAAGAAAATAGATAACATAAGAAATGCTAGTAATTCAGATTTAGAAGCATGGCAAAGAGTAGCTTCAGCTGCCGGATGGTCAGCTTGGGAATTAGGTATAGATAAAAACGAAGAATCTAATGTTAAATTAACAAGATCAGAAGAGTTATTTAAATTAAATAAAAAAGATCAAATAGATCTATTATTAAAACTAGGATTAACTAAAAATGAAATTAAAAAATTAAAACTAGAGAAAAATAGAGTAGAAGCAATAATTAATAAAGAAAAAAACAATAAATAGATATGTTACGAAACGAAAAAAAAGAAATACGTCATTACGTCGGCGCTGCCGGTATATTTATTTTAATCATATTATTATTATTATTTTTAAGTTATGTAGAAATACCACCAGTTAATAAAGACTTATTCGTGGCGATCGTGGGAACTTTAGTTTCTAGTCTCGGAATCGTCGTTTACGTCATAATTGGACAACAACCGGATGAGGTTAATAAATTACAAAAGAAAAATGAATCATTAGAATCAATGACTCATCAAATGGAGAAACGCAACGATCAATTAGAAGAAATGATTATTGATATGCAAAAAGAAATGATTGAGAAATTAACATTACTTAACGAGTGTAATAAAGAAGACTGTAAAAAATAAATTATATGAAAAGTCCGTTAAAACATTGTAATGCACCTGTGTTACATAACCCTGAAACTAATAAAATGCGTTCTAATATAGCTTCTACCTCAGGAAGAGGTACAGGTAATGAAGTAGCATTGAAACAAGCAACTAATAAAAGAAAAGGAACACTTATGAAAAAAAGAAAATCTACTTGTGGATCACCATTAACCATGGTAATAAAAAGCAAAGGACTTAATTGTTGGGAGGGATACGAAAGAGTTCCTGGAACAAAAGAATTTTCAAAAGGAAGTTGTAGAAAAAAATAAACTATGAATTATTTTAACATCACAGAATTCGATAGTCCTGATCAAGTTGGTAGTGGTAGAGTTATGAAAGAATCAGTACTAGATATGTTAGACGAGGCAAGAGCTAAGTTTGACAAAGCTATATATATAAATAGCGGTTATAGAACTAAAGCACATAATAAAAAAGTTGGAGGTAAACCTAATTCATCTCATTTAAAAGGTTACGCAGTAGATATACATTGTGATAACTCAAGAGATAGGTATGATCTTTTAAATTGTTTATTAGATGTAGGTTTTACTAGAATAGGTATAGCAAAAACATTTATACACGTGGATGCGGATCCGGATAAAGATCCTGATGTTGTATGGACATATTAAAAAAAAGGAACACGATAAAATGGGCTTCCACCCCCAAAGTTCCTGCATTGAAGGGAGATCATTACGGTCTCCCTTCATTATTTTAAGAGAATAAAGATAAGATAAATAAAATTATTATATATATAAAAAATCCTATTATTAAAGCTTTATTTTCTTTATCCATCACAAGCTAAACACTCATCGTCCATAGCAGCAGCCGCTATATCACCTCTAAGGACAGATTCTGTTCTCATATAGTATAAGGTTTTAATACCTTTTTTCCAGGCGTCTAGATGTACCTTATTAATCCATTTAGGTGTTGCTTCAGATGGAAATGCTAGGTTTAAACTAACAGCTTGATCTATGTATTGTTGTCTTATACCCGCTTGATTAACTAATTCTAGTTGATTTATTTCTTTAAATGTTTTAAATACTTCTTTAGCTGGAATATCGTTAGTAAAAGTAAGATCATCTAACTCTTTTAAATCTTGAACTGATCCACCGTCTCTTAATATCTTATCCCATATCTTTTCAGTATTTAACTTATGTTTACGTAAAAACTTAACTAGTGTAGGATTTTTTCTAATAAATGTACCTTTAGCTGATTGTTCTGTGAAAACATTAGCAGCCCAAGGTTCAATACCAGGTGAAATATTACCTGATAGTTTACTATTACTAACTGTAGGCGCTATAGCTCTAGTGTGAGTATTACGCATACCAGTTCCTACACACCATAAAGGTTCACCATATGTTTCAGCTAAATTTCTACTAGCTCTATCAGATTCTATTTTAATCTGACTAAATATCCTACGTGTTTCATACTGTGACAATAGGCCTTCAAATGGTATACCTTTTTCTTGTAAATAAGTATGCCAACCTAATACTCCTAATCCTAAAGCTCTTCCTTTACTAGCAGATCTTACAGAGTTTTCAAAGCCTCTTAATCCTTTAGCTCTATGTATAAACTCTTCCATAACGCCATCTAAGAACCATATACTATCATATATAAGATTAGTGTTTTTCCACTCATCATACTTAGCTAGGTTTAAACTAGATAAACAACATACAAAGCTATGGTTTTCATCTGTATGTAATGTTATTTCACTACAGATGTTAGTCATGTGTACTTTTAAACTGTTCGATTTGTAAGCATCAGGATTAGCTTTGTTTGTATTTCCTTTAAAGAGGATATATGGCTCTCCTGTAGCTTTTCGTTTTTGGAGTAACTTGGACCACTTATTCCGTGCATCTTTATCTCCAGCTTCGAGTCTTCGCATAAACTTATCGCCAACGACAGCACACTGATGTAAGTTAAGAGATTGTCTATTGACGTCCCCTTTAGGTTCTCTGATTTCCAACCATTCATCGAAATCAGCGTGCTCAATATTGATATTAACGGATGCAGCCCCTCTACGTACTGATCCTTGGTTGGTTGCGAGTATAGTCGAGTCATAGACTTTGCAAAAAGGGACAACTCCATCTGATGTTCCATTACCTGTAATTTTAGATCCGGCGGGTCTTATCATATTTATACCGACACCTACGCCTCCACCGTGTTTTGCGAGTAGCATCATTTCTAAGTTTTTAGTACCTATATCACTTATACTATCAGCAACATCAATACCAAAACAACTAATAGGTAAACCTCTATCGGTACCTGTATTAGAAAGAACAGGTGAAGCTAAGCAAAGCCAACCGTTCCATATATATTGAAAAAATGTATCTGCTAATTCAGGTTTATATAAACGTCTTGCAACAGCTTTTGATACTCGCACATAGGCTTCTCTTGGCGACTCACCTTGAAGTAAATATCCTCCGCTAATTGTTTTACGGTATACATCAGTATTGCCCCAATGAGGATAATCTTCTCCTTTAATCCATTCATTATTCCACATTTAAATCTAGTTTCTTTTCTTGTTGTTTTTTATTTTGTTTTTCCTCAAGTTCTTTCATCTTTTTAACTATTTCCTCCCACTTCTTTTTACCCATATATAATTGTAAAGCGCTAAGTGTTCCTCTAGTTAAAGTATCTATTTGCTGTATCTCTAGTATAAGTTTTTGTGAAACTCTAATTAAAGATTCAACCTTTTTTTGCATTTCTATTAAAGTATTTTCTTTCATGTTGTATTAATTAAATATAATGTGTAGCCGATCATAACGTTTATGTTAACAGCTACTAAATTCCATTGTTTTGCTATAAATACTTGAGGTATAGATATAAGCCCTCCTATTATATATATTATTGGACCTACATTACCTTGATTTAAAACATAAGGTGCAACCATAATAAGACCAGTACCCATATAAGCTAATCTATTAGCAATACGTTCTTTTGCTGATAGTTTTCTAGGCTTTACAAGTGATCTTAGTAAATTATTTATCATCACCAAATATCTTCAAAATCTTCTCCTTCGTTAGCCTTCGCGTAATCAGTAGGACGCACACTAAAAAAATCAGTATGAGTATGCCCCCCGGTAAGATGGTAGAACCAATCAAGAGCTTTTGCTCCATCTTTGTCAAATTCAAAGTACTCCCCGTGGTGCTCGTACCCGAGCTCTGTAATTTTTTCATTAAGTCTTTTTCTAATGAACTGTTTAAGGTCGTAAGCTTTAAGGTTTTCGATGTCTCCGAGCTCAAACATTTTGTCAATGTATTTTTCTTCTGCTTCGAGCATTGCTGTGGCAGCATCCAGTATGTCTTGTTCACAATCGTTTAATAATTTATTATTTTCTTTACACATGTGACGGAAAAGCGCACAGCCCATCTTACTATGCAGCGACTCATCGCGCACACTCCATTTCATTTGCTGTCCAACTCCTTTTAAAAGGTTTCTGAGTTGAAAACTATATAAGACAGCAAAGGCAGAATAAAGGCTAACGCCTTCAGCAAAGGCGCTAAAAATTGCAAGGCTTCGTGCAATTCCAGCATGCTCACTTCCATCATAACTAACTAAATTATCAAAGCGCTCCATTGTTGCTTGATCTTGTAAGAACGCTTCAAAATTTTCAAGACCAAGAGTTTCATTTAAATAACTATAAGCTACAGCGTGTATTGTTTCTTGCGAACCAAACATCATTGCCATTTGTTGAATCTCATGTTTAGGAAACCATGATACAACCTTCTGTGTCCAATAATCTGACACAGCACACTCTGTTTGAGCAAAGCCCAACAGTATATTGCCTACTAAGTTTTTTTCTTCTGGTGTAAGCTTTTCGTTCCAATCCTTGACGTCACTTGACATTGATATTTCGGTATGGAGCCAGAACGCTTGAGCTTGTTTAAGCCATCCCTCAGTATAGTACTCTGGGTATTCAAACGGCTTGTACGGTACTCTTTCATCAAATAATCCCATATTAATCGTTAAATATTTCTAAACAAATATCTACAAAAGGTAGATAAATTACGTGTTGAGTTGAAGCTTCATGAGGATAACTCCTAGCTCCTATCAAAACTCCTGGATAAAAACCAACAGTTATTTCCCAATTTTTATTCATAGCATTTTATATTATGTTCTTCTTGTATTTTAACTAGGTCTTTGTAGTACATATAACCTTTAACATCTATTCTCCATTTAATCCACTTATCAATTTGTCTTTCGGCATATTTTCTACGAGCTACTTGTTTCGTGATTCGAGTATTAATCTTATCGTTTCGTCGCATTCCTTTTGATTTTGTGGTTTATATAAAGTTATAGGGTTTAATTCATCTACTACATGCTTTTTAAACATTTTCCATTTAAGTGGAAAAGATTCATTAGCTCTACCTTTAGTTTCTATTATAAATCCTTTACCTATAAAATCAGGTGTATATTTAATATTCAATATTTTTTTATTACCTCTGTTTTTATAAACCCCTTTACCATTAGCACATCTTTCATACGCAGGTAAAGAAAATTCAAATCCAGGAAATAATTCATAGGTTGTTCCTTCATAGTCAGCTTTTATTTTAGCTTTTTTAAGTGCTATATACATATAGCGTTCTAAACCTGAAGCAAAATTTATACCATCATAAGATATTTTTTTAGCTTGAACAGGACCTTTCTTTTTTCTTTTATATTTAGTCCTCATGAAGTCTATTTATCCAAAGGTTTTCAACTTCATCTTCTAAACATCGTTTAGCTGCTTCAATATATAATAAAGCATCCATTAATTCTTCTTGTACGTCTACTAAAAACCTGTTAAGATCTTTCTTTTCACCTTTGATTTCTTCCATCATTGTAGCACCATACTTTTTCTGGCCAATTAAACTACGCTCATCCATCTTAGCTAAGACAGCTTGAACTATTTCGTCTTTTGTTTTAATCTTCATCTTTAACAAATGTTCCGTTAACCATTTTACCTGTACGCTCGCTAATAACATTGTAAGCTGAATCAATACAGTCTTCTATTTTGTAACCTTTCAAGTGAGATAAATTAGTCAAAACAACTACAATATCACCAATAGCATCTATAATTTCAGGGTCATCATCACTAAGTAAAGCTTTAGCAAGCTCACCACATTCTTCTTGTAGTTTTATATACTGTGTTTTTGCATCACCTGATGATAGTATTCCTTTATCATAAGCCCATTTTCTTATATCATCAAACTTTGTTAGTTTAGGTTCACTATAACCTTGTGTTAAAGAAAATAAATAAGTTGATAAAGCTTTATTATATATATAAGATCGTTGATCATTATACATAGATACTTTAACATTATTCATTATCCATGTTATTACGTCTTCTGTTAATTTAAACTCACCGTGTGATGTTTTCCATGTAAGATCTTTATTATCTAACAGATTACCCTTCAACTTGTTAATAGGATAAGGAAACGTAGACGTTTGCTCTGTCGCATTTATTTTCATTTTATTAGATTTTTTTATTAATTGATTATATTTTTTCATGTCTACCCTGTAGCCATAAGACTTTTGAAGTTCTATCTCCTTGTCAGATATATAGTCTATATCGTCGCTAGAATCAAGAACCTCGTACTCTCCTTCTTTATAACCCTGTATAAGTGTAACCCTTGTATTAAGATTACTTGTTACACCTATTTTTTTACCCGGTATATGATATAAATAATACATATTTTATTGATTTAATTTATTATTATATAAATGTAAATTTGTAGCAAAGTGATAATATGTTCCAACTTCAACAGATAGTCTCTCTGCAATCATCTTTTGTAACTGTGCAAAACAGTACTGATCATTACAAAAACCATACCAGAGATCGTTAGAACGCATTAGAACTGTCATATTTAATGCTGGGTTTTGTCTACCTGTAAGTTTTTGATTATACAATAAAGTAAATTGTATACCATAAGTACAAGGAGTATCTTTAGCATATGTATTTATCTCTTTACCATCATAAATAGATATCGCAGCATGTCTAGTATCTTTTACTTCAGATAGTTTTGCTACTACTTTATCTATTTGATTATTTCTATTCCATTGCCAACCGTAGTTTGATCTACATTTACGCTCTGAGTCAGCCATATTTTCCCATATTAAAGGTACTTTACCATATATTTCACCTAGCTTATCAATACTAGGATCTCCTGATAAATACCATTGCCATTCAGCTTCAGCATATTGTCTATTCCAGTTTCTATCTTCATCTGTTATATCCATATCTAGTGGATTATTAAGATAAAAACCTACATTAAACAGTGCTTTAGTATCTCCATAATCTATACCATCTTGTGATATAAGATCATAAAAATAATAATAAGCATGATCAGCATTTTTAAAACTATTTCTTATGTTTGTCATAGTAATATTTTTGCATTCTTCTCATTTCTTGGTGTATGTTCTCGTAAGTATAAACGCTAGGAGATAGATGAGCTTTTTCACCTTTTGTATATGGTCCTAACCTTACTTCTATCCGCCACTCTTCTGGAAATCCTCCAGGTTTAGTAGGTACGGGATTTATTCTAACGTTGTTATTTATACACCAAATGTTAATTATATTTTCTTGTTTATTCATAGAAGGATAATTATACATTAATCCTTTATGAGTTTGTTTCTTACCTCTACGTCTTTTTTCTCTGTCAGTTATTCCCATGGCATAGTTTCATCTTGCTTAACTAAATCATGATGAGGTATAAAACAACCAGATGCTGGATCCCATTTAAAATGAGCCTCAGCTCCGTTTTCACCTAAGTTTTGAAACTTAACTTTAAGTATTTTAGCTTTAACAGTTTTTTCTTCATAGTTTCTATGAACTAATATACCATGATAGCTAGCATCATACCATTCACCACCACCTTTTATATTATACATTGTAGGTTCTTCTATTTTACCATCTTGTGTTCTATACATTTTAGTAGGGTGAGCTACTATAAATACTAATACATCAAACTTTTTAGCAAATGATTCTATCTTGGTTAGGTATTCCATCGTGTAACGATTAACATCTTCTGTTTTGCTATCAACGTCTCTTATTTTATTAAATGGATCTATAACTAGACATTTAATGCCTTTACGTTTAACTAATTCAGCTCCTTTGCGTAAGACAGATTCAAGAGTATATCGCTCCATATCAATAAAGAAAAAATTATCATTAATATGATTAGCTACTCTATTCCATTTATCGCTTTTAATATCACCTCTTGTTGGCATACCTTGCCAAGTTTTACGCATTAATTTATGTGCATGTAAATAAGTGGGTGCGTTCTCAGGTGATGCAAATGCTGTTTTCCAACCGTAGTTTATATTGTACCCGATGACCATCTGATCCACGAAATCAGACTTACCACTACTAGGTATACCAGTAACAGTAATAAACTGGCCGGTATACGTTGAAAAAATGTCATCAAAGTTTTGTAGACCCACTTGAAAGCCTGGTTTAAAACCGTTTTCAACAAAGTCGGTGACTTCACTTTCAATGTCTTTAAATGTAGTGACATTTTCAAGCGGAACAGGTCTAGCTTTGTGAATCCTTTCGGTAAGTTTTTCTTTTCCATATTTTAATAAATATTCATTAGCATCTTTACAATCTTCAAACGTTGCTAAATAACAAACCTCAGCACCAAGACGTCTTATAAGTTCTTGTTGTAATGCTTGACCTGCTTCATCTGAATCTACTGCTAATATTATTTTTTCTTTTTTATCAAAATAATCTATACAGTTATCTAAATAATCTAAATTATTAGAATTTAAGGTAGCTCCATTTGGTACACTAACCACATTAGGCAAGCCTGCTTCATGTAAAGACAGAGCGTCCATCTCGCCTTCCACAATAACACAAGTATCATAACCAACAATACTATTAATATTGTAAAAAACTTTTTCTGCTCCTTTATATAGTTTAAAATTTTTCCTACCATCTCTATATTTTATATTAATGAGTTGATCACCCATCATATAATTAAAATGAATGGTGTTTTCTTTTTTACCTGTTTGTGGCATAAACTCAGAACCTTCACCAACTTTTAAATCAGTCAAGGTTTTCTGAGATATACCTCTTGTATTAAACCAATCAACTACTTTACTTTGTAAGAGTTTGTAAATGTATTCGTTAGGTCTTACATAGACCTTTTCATTAGCTCCTTTACGTTGATAAGTATGTAATTGAAAAGTAGTATTACAATTGTGACAAGTACCAAGACCACGATCCCAATCATATGAAGCACACTTTGCTTTTTGATTTTTAGGTTGTCTTTCAGACGAGCACAGGGGACAAATCCCCTGCGTTTTCTCATCTAGACCATATTGATTGTATTTGTCAATCAAAAATCCGTTGATCTCTTGTTTTTGCATATATTAAAACGGTAAGTCTTCTTCTACTTTTGTTTTAACTGGAGCTGCTTGTGGTTGATCTGTTCTAGGTGCAGGCTCTACGTTTTCACCGTTAGTCCATACAACTTTACAATTACCAAGATAAATCTTAGCAACCTTTTCTGCTCGCTCTTCTTTTGTTTGTTCTATTATAACTGGACCTTGATTACCAAACTGATCAACCTCGTCGTTAAGAGTTAAGCTGATAGGTAAGTATTTACCTTTAGCTCCTGTTATAATTTTACTTTTATCAATCTTAGTAAGATCAATACTTGTTTTAATTATTGATGCCATTGTTAATATGTAGCCAATTGATTAAACATCCTAGTTAACTGAGGCTTAGTAGCTCCAGTTGTTCTACGTAAATTGTCAACTGCTTTTACATGGCTTTGATTAGTGTAAAAATTGTTAACGCTTGTATTCATACCTGTTACATCACAGGTTCTTTTTCTAGTTCGTGCCATAATTAAAGTGTTTCTGTTTTAAAAAATTGTTTAGAGTCAAAGTCTTTAGTCTTAAAAAATAATTGGTATTGTGCTACTGCTTCTTTCACTTTATCTTGACCCTTTTCATAAAATGAATGAGAACAATCGCATATTTTAATTTGGTGAGTTGTTTTATCTATAACAATAAAAACCATTTCATAACCAAATAATTGATTATAAATATAAGCTTGGCTGTCATAATTATATCGTGAAGCTGAAAATCTAAATTTATCAATATCAGCAGTTGTTTTTAAATCAACTACTAATCTTTCGTTATGATTAATTATATCAGCTTTACCTTTCCACATTTCACCTTCTATCTCAGCAATACCTGGTACTTCATATTCTACATCTTGAGCTCTTATAAGATCTTTACAGACATCATTGGCTAAAACTTTATCAACCATGATTTCTATTTGATCAACCTCGTGTTGTAGTAGACATAATTCACCTTCTGAGATCTCTTTATACACTTTGTTATTCCTTGTAGCTGACTCAATAACTTTAAAGTTTTTAAGTTTATCCGGCTCTAGTATAGCGGTATGAAAATAACCGCCAACTAGAAATGCTGGACGTGGCTCCGAGGGCTCGTGTAGTGCTAAAGGATTTTTTAATAGCGTTGATATGTTAGAATTACTTAAATATTGTTTACCAATACCGTTGTAATACTCATCATCGTTTTTTAACGCTTTTAAAACCTTTTCTTTTGTCATTTAGAGTGTTGTTAATTCTTGCTCAACTTCTTTAGTTAATGCATACTTAGCTTTAATAGCCTCTAATTTACCTCCTGATTTGATAAACTGTTTAGCTTTTGCTATTTGATCTTTTGACATTGTCTTATTGTGATCATTAACAGCATCGCTATCTTGTGTATCATCTATTAATAATAGATTACCAAGGGCGTATTTCTTTCCGTAACTCGATGCAGAACCAAACTGTTGTGGTGTTTGCATACCTTTCTGTAATAGATCAACACCCACAAGTGCTGTTGCTACTATAGAATTTTCACCATCAGATATGGTTGCTACACTATTAAAAATAGGCATAGGTTCAGCACTAACTAGCTCTTCATCTAGTTTTACTGATACTCCTAATTCTAATAGATAGGGTTTAATTGCTTCGAGGATGTCTTCGGCTGATCGGAAGTAGTATTTGCCGAATGAGTTAAATCTTGATTTTTTAGATTTAAACTTAGTCTGAATAGTTGATAACTTTTCGTTTATAGTCATAGGTTTATGGTTTATTCTTACTTATATAATCACATATAAATAAGATGATTTACATATATAACTTACAGATATTCAATTACTTGTGAATGATCTACGTTGTCTATTAGCTTCTGTACAGCTTGCTTTTTAAGCTCTGAAACTCTAACGTAACCACTAGCTCCATTTATATTAATTTGAGGTGCTATATCTCTAGCCGAATGCTTATCGCAATCAAGACCGTAAGATAATCTTAACACTTCATATTCACTTGGATTTAAGTATTTTTTCATCAAGCTTTTTAAATAACTATTTAATAACCCAATATTATAGGGCTCAGATTCATCAGGTATTTGATACGTCATATCTTCATCATCTGTGTAAGATTTAGCATCGATGCTTAAAAATATACTATTAAAGAACATTTCAACCATTTTCTTATCTTTAGGATTTCTACGCATATCGTTAAGCTTATGCTCAGGTATACGTATATCACCTCTTTTTATATCAATAGCTCTACGTATAGCGCCTTTGATACGTTTAAAGAAAAATGATTTTAAAGTTTTTTCTTTATCTTCTGATTCTTTTAATATATCATAATCTAATTTATCAATAGCTTTTATAAGTCCTATTGATCCTTCTTGAATTAAGTCTGTAATATCTAATACACCACTTGCTTGTTGTGATGTTGAAAACTTTCTCGCTATATTTTCTACTAATGGTAGAAATCTAGCCGCTAGTTCATCTCTATTATATTGATCTAACTCTTTAAAGTCTGGTTGAGAAGCTTTAACATCTTCTTTATACCGAATATAATTTTTAATATTATACTTTTTCATTGTCCTTATTTAAAAGTTCTTTTTCTCGTTTAAGATCATTTGATAGTGAGCGATATATTGTACGGGTTGAACAGCTTAATAAGCGAGCTAAACCTGTTACAGTTATCTTCTTACCTTTGTCATGCAGATCTAGCATACATTGGTAGATCATTTCTTCATTTACTATTTTATCTCGACCTATTAATTGGCCTACAATAGATAGCTTCTCTTTCATGTCTAAACCAGTAAAGTCTTTAAATATAACTTTACGTAGTTTATTTTTTGGTGGTCTTTCTAAATCACACATTGTTACATCATATATCATGTTAGTAAGATATTTATCTAACATTGTGAATGTTACAAACCCATTGTTTTTATCTGCTATATAATGGGCTAGATCTTCAAATTCATTAATAGAAAGTCTAGGGTTTAGATACCATAAAACTAATAAATGCCACTTAAGTGATCTAAAAGTATTTATCTTGGCTGAGCTTCTGAATAATTCATAACACTCATGAGTTCCATCTTTATAATACCAACCCCAATCAAATGTTTGTGTAGGTTTATCAGTTATAGGATCTCTACGATAAATAATTCTATTACGATTTAAAAATTCTAGCTTTAAAAATCCTTTTGTATGTGACATTAGCCTCTTACTCTTTATATACTACTACCTATTGTCATATACGTTCAGGAACATCTTCGTTCCATCTAACTGTATCAAACTTACGTAGTTTTTGTGAATATTTTCTAATTAAATTAGCTTTAACTTTTAAAGCTTTCCAGTGGGTTGCTGGTTTATTTTCTTTATTATCTATTGTATTTATTAATACATAATCGGTTATTTCTCCTCTTAAATCATATATTCTTTTCCATAAATAATCTTTATGCGTGTCTATTCTTTTTAGTTCTCTGAAGAACTTTTTTGTTTTTGTTTGCATCTGGTTTTCTTTTACGTTTAGAATTTATATTAAATAAATTTGTGTCTATTATATGATTGTATAATTTATATCTACTCATGATTTACAATTTGCTAAAGTTCCTTTTAATACATCTTCACAATACTCTGTACGGCTAAATGTATTACTTCCAACTTGATATGTTCCAGGTCGTAATAATGTTTTAACCATTTCCTGTTGTACAAGATCAAAATGTACACAGTCGCAATATCCTTGATAATAAATATAAGGTAATTCATCTATCATGCATGATTGTATTAATAATGCAAGTGTTATTGTTATTGTTTTTATTTTATTCATAGTTTCTAATACATTTAAATAATGGGTGACGGTATGAACCTGATGGAGTGCGTTGGAAGTAAGTGAATGTAGCTGTTTTGCCGATATACCACTCAGCTATATCATACATTTCTTCGAGCATAGATTGTTTGCCCATAACAGGCATACCGAATTTAACACCGTTAGAATCTACAGCAAGGAACTTACCGATAGTACCGATACGTTTACCTTGGCCTTCAACCCAGCCAACAATCTTAGCCTCTGTGTCGTGAAAGTCTTTGAACTTTTGTAGATTATAAGAACGTTTTTGTTCATAAGGCTTATTGTAGCGTAGTATAGAGCCTTCATAGCCATCAGTTAAATTAATTTGATGGTTATATTTTGCAGCATCTAAGCTGAGTACAGCTTGAAATGATACTGGTTTAGTATATGTAAGATCATATACATCAATAATACTATCTATATCAGTAGCACGCTGATAGTAATTATCACTTGGTAACTTAGGGTTGAACATGTCATAGCAGTGAAATTGCACTAAAGATTGTGCTTCGCTCATATCTGCAAATGTAGGTTTTTGCTTACGTACGAGAGATATTATCTTGTTAAAGTTATCTTTAAGCTTATGATTGTATAGTTCACCATCGAGAATAATATCTGGATACTTACTAAAGACATGTTCTAACTCCCTGAGTATGTGATTTACATTGTGAAATTGTTTGTGATTACGACTGAAAGCGCCTGCTTCTGTAATGTAGCATCTTACGCCGTCAAGTTTTGGCTGAATATATGCATCAGACCAGTCAGTTTGTTTTTTGCCTACAGGATGTGCAAGCATGCATTGGAATTGTTTGGTTTTATTTAAGGTCATATCGGTTTTTTATTATATCTATTTTACGTTTAATTATTGTAGCTTTTTCATATTGCTCATTACTTACATAGCGTGACATTAGGTTGTTAAGTCTATCTAGTTCCATCATTACAAGATCTGTTTCATCAACAGGATCAACTTTCATTTCACCAGCATATTCTCTTACAAATGTCTCTACAACTTCTTTAGCAACAAGCTTAGCTATTTTATTTATTTCTTTATCAGTCATTAATAAAAATTTAATTTATTAGGATTTGCTAAGAAATAAGAAATATCAGTTTGTCTTTCTTCTAATGCTTCTATTCTTTCTGTTAATTCTTTTATTTTGTCATTCATATCTATATTATCCATTTTATATCGTATTTAGTTTGTATTGCAGTCTAGACGAGACTCGAACTCGCGACCTCTTGCGTGACAGGCAAGCATTCTAACCAGCTGAACTACTAGACTATAGAGCGAAAGACAGGGTTCGAACCTGCGACCATCTGATTGGAAGTCAGAAGCTCTACCACTGAGCTACTTTCGCATTGGTGCGCGGGAAGGACTCGAACCTTCGACCTCGAGTTTATGAGACTCGCGAGCTGACCAACTGCTCCACCGCGCAAATTTATCCTATAGGTAAATCACCATTATAAAGTTGGTTTTTAACCTCTTCGTAGTCTACCTCCATGTATCTAGGATCAGCTAATCCCATCATTCCATGTAATAGCTCTACATTACTTTTTATAGGTTGTCTAAAGTCATCAGTTTCAATGAGCTTAGCTATATATTCCCATGTTTGAAGATCAGCTTGCATGTGATCTAGGCTTTTTTGTAACATTTCTACAGGTATAGAACCATCACCGCCTTGACGTATTTCTTTTTGTACTCTTTTAATGTCATCTTTTATATTTATCATCTTAGAGAAAGCTTTGTTATGTGCTCTCTCTGACTTTTCTTCTATGCTTAGTTTGTCCATTTTATTAATTCTTTATGTATGTTAGTCCTTTGTAATTAAACCACTCTCTGATGCCGAAATCAGTTACAGCACCATCATCAGTTTGTACTATTTTTTTAATATAACCATAAGACGGAGGTAAATCTCCTAATAAATAGCCTTTATAGTTAATACCATTTAATTTAATTCTATCCTTTGATAATCTTTTTATTGTGTTCATGTATATATTATCTTTTTATTATCGTATTTAGTTTGTATTTTGGTGTTAATCTTTGGAAGTACATTTAATTGTATTTTTTATTAATTTAATTTGATTTTCTATTTTTCTACGAGATATTTCACCTCGGTTAAATGCAGAGATGATTTCTGTCATATCTACACCATTATATATCATTTTATTCATATTCTTTTGTTAATAATCTATTTATTTTTGCTTTATCAGTCCATAATACTAAATAATCTATAAGTATTTGCATATTTTTATTTGTATTTGCAAAACCACCTACAGACCAATGTTGTAATTGCTCAAAAGCATATACTTCAGACCAAGCTTTGTAGTCATAAATAGTAAATATATCACCATTTACTTTGAATATCCACTCATAATTAACTTTATCATGAGCTCCATCATAACTAATAGTTGGTGGTCCAACTCTTCTTACTATATCATTATAGTTCATGTGGTTCAGTGAACCAATTCTTGAACTACCATTTGTATTTATACCATCGGTAGTCATATATTTACTTATTTCATTCATTTTTTATATATTTTCTAATTCTAATTCTATTTCTTCTAGCATATGCTGTAGTATTTCATGATAATTTACTTCAGATAAAAATGCATTTGCATAAGAATCTTTTAATAAATCTTGTTTTCTTTCATCATCATAACCAAATACTACTTCTTCAACAACATCTTTTAAATAATCCACGTCTGGTCTCCATGTTTTATCATGTGATATTGGTGTTGCTAAATCCATATCACCTAGTATTTCTAGGTTAACTCGCCATGTAGCATAGTTTGACCAGCCATTGTATTTATTATCACTCATATTATTATCTTATTTTATTATCTATATTTTCTAATATTCTATTTTTACTATAATTTTCATCTTGATTTTCTATGATATTTTCTATTTTATCACCTAAACCAATAACCTCGTAAGCAAGATCTAGTATAGTATACAGACCTTCTTGTTCATATTCTGATAATGTTTCACCACAATCAGAGTTATGTAATGCATCGACTACATCTTGTAAATCTTTTGCAGTATTTTCATACCTGCAATAACTCATATTTCCCATTTTTTATTTATTTTAGTGTTTCAAATTCTTTTTTCAGTTGTAATAACTGTTTTCTACTTGTTAAGCAAAATCTACTTCTGGTAGATAAAAATGCTATTCTTTGTTTATAATAAGCTATTGTCATATTAAAATTTATGTTCTTGATCATTATTTATTTCTTCAGTAAGATTCATAATCTCATCTAGTTTATTATTTATGAATTCATCTTGAAAATATTCTACATGATTTTTTAATAGTTTTGCAATAGCAAATATTCTATATAGTTTTATTCTACTCATTATTTATTATTTAGTTGTGTAGATGAGAATCGAACTCACATGAACCATTTACACATTTTTGATAGTTCAACTGTATTTATAGTGTAGAGAACTAACAACGCACACATTTCTTTATTATATTATCTTAAACTAATCGTATTTAGTTTGTGATTCTTCTTCAAAACCTTTTAATAATTGGTAACTTACAAGAACATTTTCCATTTCTTGTTCATTTAATGTACTAAAGCCAAACTCGCCATACATATTTTCACTTATTTTATTTAATTCTTTAATTATACTCATT
>Ga0181380_1000153_pt1 | contig 30104 bp, 45 predicted proteins | sample 3SPOviralmetaG_FD_130116 | JGI IMG/M metagenome (GOLD analysis project Ga0181380, IMG submission 130116) | Marine viral communities from the oligotrophic San Pedro Time Series (SPOT) site, San Pedro Channel, CA, USA - 3 SPOT_SRF_2009-08-19 | ecosystem: Environmental > Aquatic > Marine > Strait... | reverse complement strand
CCAAAAACAACTGGCGCACCAGCGTCCCTAAAAACTTGTAGACTAAGACCGTTTTTATAAGTCATTCCTTCGACTGAATTGTCGGCTGGAAGTTCATTTGTAGACCCCACCAGCAAGTTGCCATCATCAGTAATAGTCATAGCGGTAGAGTGAGCGTTGACTGAGCTACCAGTTGACCCAGCGCCATCAGCCACCTGAAAAACGATTGAACCGCCTGCACCTGTGCCAGTCCCAGCGCCGCCCTTAATCGTTGTAGCTGTGCCAGCCGTGTCAGTGCCACTAGCGTCTGTGGCTTTTATATTTCCATCTAAAATGCTGTCAAACTTGGGGCTTTCTAATGCGACTGTGCCAACCGATACGTCTTTGAGGTCAGCCATAACTTCGCGGATCGCATTGTTAATCCCACTGGCGGCACAATTCTCATCAATATTTACAGACTGGATGTCCGTATTTGAAGCTGCGGTTGAACTAAAATCCCGCACAGAGTTCTTCGCCATGTTATTCTCCTGTTAAGAGGCCGCTAAAGGTTCCAGCCCCACCACCATACAAACCTGATGCACGCCCCGCTCTCGCCATGCGTGCCTGCTCTGCTGACCTGCGAGCAATTAGACGATCTAAAAACGCTCTCTGCTGTTGCGGATCAACGCTAAACAAATCACGAGATAGTGCGTTGCCAACCTTGCCGGATGTGGTCGCCCTGTCGGTGACACGGCCTGCCAAGCTGCGTGCGGCTGGGAGTGGGTTGCCCATCAGCATCGATGACAAGGCATCTGCACTCTCCGTCAGGTTCGCCGCATCCTGTTGCCGCAAAGCTGTCTGGCTTCCTGCACTTGGTGATGTTCTTGCGCGGGTCTTGACCTGCTCTGTGCGTGCCTTCATCCGCTTCTCAAACTGGTTGAATGATGCCTCATCTGGAAACGCAGACTTGAGCAATTTGCGCTGTTTTTTGTTGCCGAATATTTTGCGGCCTGCGTCAGCCATGTCTGCGGTGCTGTCAACGCTGTTGCGAACCGCTTGGGCAACGCCGATGCGAAATGCCTCTTTTTCAGAGTCGGACATCCCGCGCACTTTGCCTTCAAGATCGTCTGGCTTCATTTTGAAGAAGCCTTCGCCATCCTCAATCGCCTCGCGCAACCTGGCATCGCCTGCAAACTTGTTGCGTGCCGTCTGATATGTGCTGACACCATCGACCTTTGGAGAAGCCTCGTCTAATATCTTGATAAAGTCTGCGCGAGATTTTTTTAAACCACGCTCAACGCCCCTGCCGATTGATGTCTTGGACTGACCACGCTTGCCCAGCCCCATAACCTCATCAAGCCCCATTTTGATATAGTGCATCTCTTTCAGCGACAGATTGTCTAGCTTTTCGCCTTTGATCAGTTGTGTCGCAGATGGCATATCAACGCCGTCAAACTTGGCAAGGTTGCGCGCTTGCTCAACCGCCTCGTCAAATGCAGGCAGGCTAAACAACCGCTTTAGATCGTCTGTGACTTCAACCGTTACTGGTGCGCCGTCAACATTGAACGCCGCATCATAGTCGCTCCCAGCATTGGCTGACTGGCGAGTTGCAATCTCATCAAGCGCTTCAGCCGCGCTTTTGTTGCCACCCAAGATGCTACCGACATCATCTGCAATCTCATCGCCAAGATTTGCCGCACGCTCATCTAGCGCCTTTGTCGCAATGTCGCCGCCTTCGCCGGAAACTGTGGTTGCACCCCGCGCCAATCTGCGGGTCGCTTCGCCTGCAACGTCTGGGATCATTGCGTCCGCAACACCCATCGATGCTTGCTCATTCAAAGCAGTCTGAACCGCCTCTGGTGTGGTGTTTGCTTCTTCTAATGCTTGGAGTGCCTTGAGGTCGGCTGTGTTCTGCGCCGCCTTTTCACTCACGCCGGAGCGCAGCCGATTAACACCTGATTTTACCGCACCAATAGCCGCTGGTGCAGCCGCACCCAGAGTGCCGCCAAGACCTAAACCAACTAAGCCACCAGCCGCCCTGCTTGCGGCATCTTCACCTGATCCGATGCCTGCGATAGCGCCCTCTGTAGCGCCGATGCCAGCCGCCAAACCTGTTGTGCCTGCCTTTTCTAGCACCTTGCGTCCAGCCGCCGTCCCTGCGGCTCTAGCACCGCCTAAACCGCCTGTTACCAGCCCACCGCCGATCTCTGCCGCCAATGCGGTCATTGGGTTTTCATCTCTGAAGCCTTTTAGTTGACCACGCACATCTGCGACTGTCTTGTCATAGTCTCCAAGCAATCCGAAACCTGTCCGCAAACCCGCTTCAACTTCATCGCCAAACCCAAGCAGTGCGCCTTGACCAAGAGCGGTTCTCGCCAGGTTGGCTGCATAACCGTCATCATCTTCTTTGCGCGTTTTTTTTGCATCAACGCTTTTGCGCTCTGCCGCAATCTTATTGACAAAATCTTGCTTCTGCCGATTGGTCATTTTGTTGAAATCGTCACCGACCTCAACAACACCAACGCCGTCAATTTCAATCTTCGCCATCAGTTAATCACCTTGAAGCCAACATCGGATGATGTGGTTGGGGTTGTGTAATCATCAAAGCTAAACGCTTCAGCGCCTTGCGCTTTGCGGCGGCGGTTGATGTTGCGCTTTCTTTCCTCGACAGCACGCTCATTTGCGCGTTGCAGATCTTGCAGAGCTTTGCGGACTGCTTTTGTGTTATTGCGATTGTTGACAATTTCTTGCAAGGCTCTCTCAGCGTCACCTTCTGTCTGTGTGCCTTTGTTGAGCCGCAGGCTTGCGTTCCGCAATCTTTGCAGAAACAAATCGAAACTCTGCCTGTTCAAGGTGTCCTCATCACCGCCGCCAAACATCAACGACAAATCGTCAGTGACACCCGCGAGTGGTGAGAAGCTGAGTTTGTCGTCATCAATTAACTGCATAAAATCTTGCGTTTCACTGAGTATATTGCTTGCTGTATCGATCGCGCCAAAGTCCTCGTCCTCTGCTTTTTGGACACCTGTTGGGAGAGGCTTTGTGGATTTTGCTTTTTGTTCTGCTGCCACGATCTCGTCAAATACATCGCTCCGCTTGACTTTGATGTTTCCATCACGGTCTTTGGTGTAGGTGTATTTGCCGCCGCCTAACAGGCCTGATTGCACTTTTTCAGGTTGCTCATAAACGACCTTTGGATTTGCGGGATCTGACATATCAAGCAAAGAACCGCCGACAACCTGTGTGTTTGCTCTTTGCAATCTGTCAAGGCGTTGCTGCGCTTTGTTTCCAGCATCCATGCCCATCATTAGACTTTTGCCCAAGCTGCCGCCTAAAGATGTCGGAACCCCGACTGAGGGTGCACCACCTGCAAGCAGGCCAGCCGCTATAGCCATATTTCGCTGTGCTGCTGGGTCGTTAAAGTCACCGCCAAGCAACCCGCCCATTGTGTTACCACCACCAAAGCTCATTTTTTACCCCTTACATAAGTCCTAGTAAGCCGCCACCAACAGCGCCGAGCATAGGATTAAAGCCTGCCGATGCGCCAAGTTGAGCGCCACCTAATGCGCCGCCCAAAGCAGACGATGCTTGATTACGGAACACTGGCTGGACAGTGTTTTGACCGACTGTGCCACCGCCAACGAGAGCCATATAATCGCGCAGCTTCTGCTGGTTGATGTTTTGCTTAAATTGAAAGCGATTGATATTGTCTTGAAGGTCAGCTTGCGCCTGACCCTCACGAGCTTCGCCAACGCCCATGAGTTGAGCCAAATCAAGGTTTTGCACGTTAGGCGCTTGAGTTATTGCGGCCTGCTGCGCTTGCAATGCGGCTGGTGCCAACGCTGTTGCCAATGCTTGCTGATTTGCGCCAGAGCCATATCTGCCTGCTTTTGAAAACTGCGATTGAACCTGATTGATAACAGGGGCAAACGCCGCGCTTTGAAGAGGGTTAGTCCCCATCAAATTCTGCATGACCACGTTTTGTGTCTGTGCGGTCATGCTGTTTGGATCAAGTGCGCGGTCACGCATAGTGTCCAAAGCCGTGACCGTTTCAGGAGAAAATCCAACAGTTGTGCTGGCTGGATAATAGCTTGGAGTTGCCGAGTTATATTGTGCCTTCGCTTGGTTTAAACCAAACTTCAAAAAGGGCATCGCATAATCTGGCGGCTGCACCTGAGTGTTCACGGTCTGCTGACCGCCGCCGCTTCCACCACCTTTACTCATATTCCTTGACTCCTAATGTTGCGGCCTCTTGATAGCCTTCTAAAGCGCGAACCCAGCCGCGCCGTCCTATAATTTCACAAGCCACGCAATCCCATTGCTTTGACCACTCAATCGCATTTACCTCTAACTTTTGGAGAGTCTCCAACGACCCGCCTGCCAGCCAGAACCGAAGCGTCCGGCGGCGGGGGTACTCTATTATCTCTGTAACAAGGCCAGCATCTTCAGCAGGCCAGAACTGCGCGTCGCCCTTAATCACTGCATTGAACACATCAACGAGGTTGTGTGAGCCGTGTGCATATTCCAGCGCCGCCGCTATGAACGGAGTGCAGTGCTGCCAACTATCCGATAACGATGTATCCGAAGGTTCTATCGGTTTGCGTGTTGTTTGCATGAGTGACAGTAAAACTCTGTTTGTTACGAGCGCTAATATAAATCGTGCCTGCCCCCACCTCTGCTGAAGCGTTAGCGGTTGTTGGCATTAAAAGGATGACGCTGTTCTTGCCTGCCCGATAATCTGTGACATTTGTTGAACCCGCACTTGCAGTGCAGGTGAACTCGCCAGTGCTATTGAGCTTGCCATCAAGCACATTGTTGACAACTTGCGCCACTTGGCGAGGGTTGTTCGCCTCATATGGAAGCCGTAAAAAGTTACCTTCTGCCAATGGGTCTGCCCTCTAAATCAATACCCTGCGCAAAAGACCAATCACCGCTAATATTCATTCGGGCGCGGTGGAAACGCCCTTGCACGCGATGTTCGCAAAAGCCCTCGTCTGTCAGGTTCGATGCTGTATCGAAAACAGTTGTATCGTCCTGGCGATCACGAGAGCCAACTTGCATCGTAACTGAACCATTCTTAAAGTATGGGACAGAGCGAGTCACAAGCGTGTGACGATTTTGCGTCAAACCGAACTCAGATGTTTCTATCGTTGCGGCTAGTGCAGAGCCATTAAATGAGATCAGTTTGTTCCCATCACTACCGCCGAAGAAATATTGACCACCTTTATACAGATTTGAGTCGAGAGGCGCAGGCAGGGTGTCTATTGACGACGAGAGGTTGTCCAATGCTTCAAGCGTGTATGCAGGCGTGAACATTGGCGCAAGCAACTCCGCTGAAACCTCAAGCAATGACCACCGATCAATGGCATAGTTGTAAACAAGTATCCGATCCGGCGTGTTATCGACAGCATTGTTACTGACATATGACCACGCCACAATTTGAGTTTCAGGGTCAACAGAAGCCGACATTTTTTCAACTTGGGCTTCGTTAAAATCTTTGAAGAAAAATGTATCAACTTTCTCCGCTCCTATGGCGACAGACTGGTTGCCTGAAAATCTGTAAAAGCCATCCCGCGCTAGATAAAACACGTTCCCGCCAACCTGCGTGACGCTGTTTGGAAAAGGGCAGCCCCTTTGCGTTTCAACGCGATCAATTTGATAAATCAAAGGAGAGCCAACATATGTTGCCACCGCTATGGCACGCTCCATAAGGATGACCGCTCTTTCCCCGCCACAAAGTCCAGTGATATCGCCGGAGTCGGGCAAAATCTGGCTATCCGCTTGATCTGTACCTATCGTCCAGCTTGTCTCATCGTTGAGTCCTGACCATCGCACTTTGTTTGGGACACGGCCTGATCCTTCGTCGATGTTAGCCGTCCAAACTTGGTCTCTGACGACTGCGATATATTCTGCCTTCGGTGGCGTGCCTGACAAATCGGAGAAAGACGTGTCAGTGCCGACATTGAATTTCTGAAGCTCCTCACCTGTGCCTCCCGCCGCAATCACATTGGTTCCAAACTGAACGAAGCGCCAACGCTCCGCGCCTGTTAGATCATAGGCAGGCGAACCAGACTTACTGACATCATCAAGATTGCTACTGCCCTGATTGAATTTGTAGAGCTTCCCAGCATCGCCAGCGAACAACGAGATATTCGCGCTGGAATCCTTGACAGATACAACGCCTCTGATACGGCTATCCGCAGCATTAGAAAACGCAACAGCAGATGGATAACTCCTGTATCCACCAAGAGCAGGCACAACATTTGTTGCAACCGTGACCCCGCCGTTTTCCATATCGGGCTGTGAGGGCAGCCATTCACCGAACTTAATCATTGTATAAACCAGACCTCATTGCCTTTAGACTGAACCGCCCAAATCTCTGAACCAGCCGTTTGAATTGTCCATGTCTCGCTGCCAATAGGCTCGCCTGTCCATTCTTCGCCTAAAATTTTCGCGTCTACTGTGGCAGTTACAGTTGTGTTTGCGGTTGCCACAAAAGCAAACTCACCAGTTGGCGAGGCTGTGGCAGTAGCCTCTGTCGAAACCGTAGCGTCTGCCAGGAACACAAAGTTTGCGGTCACATCCGGCGCTGTCGCTGATGTGTCTACCGTTGCCTCAACTTGACGAACAGGCGTTGGTGTCGCCGTTGCGGTAGCGCTTACAGATACGCTGGCTTGCACCATGCGTATCGGAACAAACGCAGCCGTCGCGGTACTGGTGGTTGAAACGCTTGCCTCAACCTGCCTAATGACCACACAAGCAGCAGATGCTGTTGCGCTTGTCGAGACATTAGCATCAACCTCAATCGCAAAAACAATCTCTGCGGTTGCTGTTGCAGTTGTCGAGGCTGTTGCCAAGCCCTGCTTAACAGCAAGTGATGTCAGCGAGTCTAAATTGCCAAATGTGTCCAGACTGTCGAGGTTCGCACCCCAATTATCTAGCTGCTCAAGGGTTGGGCTTTGCCACTCAACCTTGTCCATGTCGGATGCGCTGTCGAGCGACCATCCAACTCTGGGGTAACTGCCATCAAGCGAGGTGGTTATCTGGTCAAGGTTAGGAATACCCAAAGCCATAACAACCCCCTATCAATCGGCGTTGATGGTCAAAGAGCCGCTTGCTACCTTTAAAATATCTCCACTGCCGATTGCTTTGCCTGTTGAAAAAGCCCCATTGAAAAGCTGGTTACCGCCAGAGCTTGCGTCATAAATAGCCCAAAAGCTCACGGTTCCCCATGAAGCTGTTGCGGCTGGAAACTCGACTGCGGAGTTGCTTGAAATACTGCCACTTGCTGCTGATGCAAATGTAACAGCCCTGCGAGCGTAGCCGTTGCCGGATAACTCTGTGCCAGAGTCATCGTCATTCATTGATGCAGTTGATAGGCCAAGATACACAGCCGATGGCGCGGTTGTGCTGGCTGTACCTGTGAAATGGTCAAGGTATTTTAGCTCTAAATAATCACTCATTGCCGTCATGGCTTACTCCTAGATATTTGCTTGACGCTGATAAACGGACTGAATTTGTAAGGCACCACTTCCATAGCTAGAACGATCTTCGTCCTTTCGCACTTCATCTATAATGCGGCTGAACTTTTGATCGTATAACTGCGCTCTCTGGTCATCCATCAGATACAAATAAGCCTCAACGAGACTACCTGTTAGATATGCGTCAGGGTGCCTTGTGAGCATCGTGTTTGATGTATTGGTGTTAGACAAAGCTGGCAGATTGCCAATATATATGATCTCCATCACATAAGCTGAGTCAGGCACAGGCCGCAGCTTGATTTCCTGACCAACAACAGAAAACGCAGACGGCAGACCACTGCTGCCGCTTGGGAAGGTGTTGTCCAAAGCCACAGGAGACATATATTCAAGCACAGCGTTCGGGCTGGTGTTCAGCTTTACCTGGCGAAGCTGCCTCATGTCAGTTGGGAGCGCCGTAAACTCATCACCAGCAGTCAATGTCGCCAAAGCACGCTTCTCTTGCTCACGAGTCTCAAGCTCACGAGACAACCGCGCCTCTGCCAGAGTTATAAAGTCGGGTATCTGACTGGTGAGGTCTGTTCTCGCGAGGCTGTTTGCGATAGCTGTTTGGAGCGTGGAATAATCAATTATTGCCATTAGATGCGTCCGCCACCTGTTCTAAAAAACCTGTTGTTTGGATCATTTAACCAACGCGCCCAGTCTTTTGGGTTGTCGGATGGATGCCCAAACTTCTCTCGCAGTTGCATGTAAAGCTGATTTGGTATCTCAGCGACTTGCTGATGATGCCGTTGGGTGTTCCCGATCAGCTTCCCATACTGCCATGCGTTTTGCTTCTGCTTGTTAGCCTCAATGATGTGGTCAACATTCTGCCGCTGCACGATGGTCGCTTTGCCATCCCGATCAAACTCCATAGTGGTCTGTTTGCCTGCAGCAGGATCAGAAGAAATAACTCTTTTACGTTCCATAAAATCTCCCTTAAAAAAAGGGCGACCCGAAAGCCGCCCTCTTAATTTTGTTCAAGTAGGCTTAGGAGCCATTCAGTCCAATCACGGCTGCGTGTGCCTTCGGAGCGTCTGGCATTAAAGTCCACTCCGTCAGAATTTGTCGTTTCTGAGCGTCACCTGTGGCGGCAATTTCTTGCTCCGCAAAGTTACGTCCATTGATTGCACCAATGGCAACGTGGTCTGGGTCAATCAAGAACACTTTGTCATTTGACATCGACCGAGAGGGGATGACCTCTAACTGACCGAAATCATTGAACAAAATTGAGACCGCTCCGTTGAAGGACACAGGCTTTGAAGCAGTTGTTGTGGCTTGGTTTGTCACCAAGTTTGTACCTGCTTGGCTAAGATCAGAGATATTAGCTCTATTTCCCGCACTTGCCACCAACAAACGAGGATTACCACCGTCTGTCCAGGCTGCTTGCATCGCTGTGTCGATCTGAGCCAAAGTCAAGGCACGAGCGGTGCCTGTCAAATCAGCCACATCACTGCCGTCACCTGTCGCAAAGGCCATGTCTGATGGCGCATCACCGTTTGTGATCCAAGTGATCAATGATGCTGATTTGCGCGGTGAGCCTGAGTCACGAGCCACGTTTGTGTCAGTGACCATCTTTTCGATGTCTCTACGCAAATCAAGTCCGGCTAACACCGTTTGATATGCTACTTCTGACTCGACTCCCGCCTTATCAACAGCCTCAACCGTTCCAGAAATTAGAAAACCTCTGGTTGACACCTGATGATAATTTCCGAATCTCGTCAGAGCGGTCACGCCTGTGTCGGTCATGTCCGCACCTTCTGCGCGGTGGTTATTGGTTGCAGGCGTTGCCAGTTCTTGAACTAAGAACTCAGCAAAAATGCCGTTGTTGGTGCGCTTTTGCGCTGCTGAATAAACAGGAGTCTCATCGCTGTCAATCCGAGCGATAACATCGGAGAGGGTCTCTCTTTCTCCGATTTTTGTTGCTGTGGTTAAAGTCGCCATAATAATTACCTCACATTAGCGATTAAGTAGAAGATCCACCGCAGAGGCTATTGAACCCTCTTTGGCATGACGCTGGCGCAGTTTTTCTTTGCGCCGTGATGCCACTTCATTCTTGCTGCGAGGAACTCCGGCTTTTGCCATTTTTGGCGCACGCTTGACCTTTTTCTTAGCTTCAGGCGTTGCCGCTTGTAGCTTTGAAAGTTGCCAGGAGTGGTACAGAGCAATAATAGCCCTGTGATCGGCTGCTTGATATATTTCTTCGTCAGTGTATCCCAATGTTTTCGCGTGTTTGATTAAGCTGGCACGCTCAGTATCGCGGACTTTTTCGTCCTTCCACTGAGGCAACCGCTCAAGCATGAGTTCTGACTGCTGAGACAAATGCCGCTGCATAAGCTCTTGGTTTTCCCTAGCACGCTCTTTTGCAACACGATTTTGTTCAACCCGCACTTTTTGCAGGTTTTCTTTGCGTGTGTTCCAATCTTGGACAAGCCTAGTGTATTCCTTCGCATCAAGCTCTTGATATGCCTTATCCCAATCAGGTTCTTTACCAAGACCCTGTTCAAGTTGGCTTCCCAAGTCCTGAAGCGTGTTTGCATACGCATCACGCAGTTGAGCGGTTTGGGCGCGGACTTGTTCAAATTCTTCTTGTTCAGCTTTGAACTCTTTGCGCTCGCTCGCTAGTTGCTGCGTCTTTCGCGTGTAATCAGCCTCGCGCGTGTAACCTTTGAGGGCTTCATCAAGGGTTACATCGATCTCTTGTCCCGCCAAATTGACGGTATAGACATCTTGCTCCTCGTAGTCGTCCTCATCAGCTTCATCGCTGGCTTGATCTTCCTCTTCGTAATCGTCCTCAGTGAGTTCTAATTCCTCACCTTCAACGGCTTCTTCTTCAGAGGGCAAAACCTGATCTTCGACAATCGCTTCTTCAGGTTGCGCGGCTGGCTGCTGTTCAGTTGCCTCGTGTCGAGACTGAAGCAACAACCCTGCTGCATCTTCAAGTGAAAGATTATTGGTTTCCGCTTCGGGTTGAACCATCTTTAGCTCCTAATATATTAAAATTTTAGCCGATCCTTTGCGAGTTTTCCGTCCTCAAGGACTTTGACAAAGTGTCCCTTGAGAGCATCTAGTGCTTGCAAAAGCTGGTAGATGTTCTCGCGTGCTGCCTGGTCAGCAATCGCTGACTGTTTCCACGCGGTAACAAATTCTTGTTCCAGAGTTTCAAATGCCTCTGTGATAAGCGGATCGCTCAGTAGCGCTTCCACTTTCGCTGCACGCTCCATGTCGTGCCTCAGTTTCCCCTCGTTCATCTTAGGCGAGTGAAACCAGTTAAATTCATCGGTGTTCGACCATAATATTGTGGTCTGTAAGCATATGACTCCTGAAAGCGGCGGTTTGCCGTATTAAAGTCAAAACCTGATGGCAGGCCAGTTGGCGCTTGGTCAAGCGCCGTCATGCGAACATACATATCTGGGTCAAGAGGGAAGTTAGTTACTGGCTGACCGCCCCCCGCTTGGTCAGATGTTACATCATTCTCAACACAAGCATTTTTATCAGGATCAAAACTATAACCATCAGGACAACTTACAGCCCCTGTCATTGGGTTTTGAACAGGCGGCACTTCAGGCTCGCCATCCCCGCCCCTGTCGTTAGCAAAGCCACGAGAGCCTTGACCTGAAGGGTTGAAATCAGGTCGACCAGTGTATGTTTCAAACACGGCGTTTGGGTCGATACCCAGCAAATTAGAAAAAGGCGAAAGAGTGGCAAGTTGTGACAACCCTTTTCCAAACGCGCTGTCGTCTATCGATTTGACCCCTTGCACTATGCCCTGATCATCAACGGCATAGCCTGTCACTTTGCCCTTCGCAATTTCGTCCAGAATCCCCCTCGCGTTGAACCCAAATGGGCTTTCAGCGCGAGTTTCTAGATTTGCTATTTGATCTGGTGTTATGCCGCCAAACAGCCTTGCATCACGATAACCTGTTGACGCATCACTGAGGTCGTAACCCATTTGGTCTGCATATGCTTCGACATCTTCAGGTGAAACAGCGTCATATTCATCATCCATGCCATAGACATCTTGCGTCTCTGTTACTTCGTCTGGATTGCTAAATGTAGGATCTGTTACCGCCCCGACATAGTTTTCAGTGATATCATATGTTGGGGTGCCGAGCCTGCGGTTCCTATCAATTATATCGCTAACGAGCGACCTGTTTGCGAATGATGACGGTGTGCCAACAGATGTGTAATTAGCGAGATTATTGATTGCCGCTTGGACAGTTGGACTAGCGCCAATAATATCCTGCGCTGCACGCACTCCAGCATTGACATTCATAGGGTCTGCCGCACGAGCCGCATCAACAGCATCCATCACATCTTGTGTGGCTTGAACGGCTGTGGCTGTATTGGCATTGGATCTGTCAAAATTGTTGTCAAATTCATAACCACCAATATCGACGCCCTGATCTTGAGCCGCAGCGGCAGCAATATCTTGCTGCAAATCCTGATCCATGTCCTCGTCAGACATACCACCAGAGTCACCACCACCGTCCGAACCAAAGCAATACATCTGCTGATGCATATGTTTGCCGTAGTCATAACCGTTAATCAGATCGCGTCCGCGCATATCCAGTCCTCTTCAAAGCGGGTCGATACCAGTTGCACCGAAATCCCTCTCCGTGTCTGCCCTTCACAAATTTGTGAAAATGCTTTGTCATTTGCCGCACGTTGCCATGCGGTGCTATCAGGTCGGGGACAAACAAATTGTCGCCACTTTGCCAGTCTTGCTTCTCAATCGTCCGCTTGCCACTCATAAGCTCGTCAAGCGCCCAATCGCTCACATATCCAAACGTGATCAACCCGATTGGCATCTTGCCATCATAATAAATCAAGCATTGGTTCAGCGTGATCGGATAGCCGATGCAGGCCATGATCTTTGACAGCTTCCAGTGCGTGTAAGTTCCTGTGCTTGCCAAGAGAAGGCAGGCATCTCCAAACTGACTCATGCTCGTGGCAGGTTGGTCGATATCTCTGCGTCAGTGATTGCTTTGGCTGCGCGGAGTTGACTTTCCGCTTGTAACTCTTGCCGCCGGAGATCAAGCTCCAACATCATCTTTTCACGCTCCAAAGAGATCTCTGCATCCAGCTTGGCTTTTTTCAACTCAAAGTCTTGCTGAAGTTTCATTATTTCTGGCGATGGCTGTTGCTGTTGCTGTGATGCCATCTGCTGCTGTTCCATTTGCGCCTGCATCGGGTCTTTGAAATAGCGGCTGGCATCTTTCATGCCAGCAAGCTCAACATATTGGCGCAGAGTGTTTGTGTATTGCTCTACAGAAACAATCGGGTTGTTCACGCCTAGCTGCTGCAAGATTTGCTCTTGCTTGACGATGATCTCCATCAAACGAGCCATCTTCTCTTGCTCGTCCATAGTGCCAAGTCCGACATTGACCACCAAGTCGAAGCCCTCAAACTCACGCGGATCAATTGGCACAAACTTATTGCGCAGCCGCATAATGCGAGGCTGTTGCTGATAAGTGGAAACAATCTTCAGCACAAGTTTATAAACGTCCTTCATGCCAGTCTCAGCAATTGTCCTGGCATAAGATTCCAGCTTTTGGCCTGCACCCTTAACTGTCGCGGCAACAGCCGCCGCCGTTGTTGATTGCAGCGCGTTTGCATCGAGTCCCATCGATGCTTTTGACTGGCCTGTTCTTTGTTCCTTGATTTCGTCAAGATACCGCATCAAAGGCTGGATTTCAGCGCCAATGCCGCCAGTGTTCAATGGCTGCACCGCGCCAGGATTCCTAGCCCTGATAATGCCCCCAGCAGTCCCATCTAGCAGATCATCCAGATTGACCTGACCTTCAACCGCCACAATGCGGGGCATAACGCTAAGATATGTGCTGTCGAGATATTGGCGCAGCAGTGTGGACTTGATAACCTGCAAGTCCTTTGTCAGATCAAATATCGACCGCCCGATCAAACGATGCGGCATCAATATCGGTGACACCACCGCAAATGGGATATAATCAATAATATCGTTTTCCAGCACATATTCGCCGGAGTCACCAATGCTCAAAACACGGCGATGTTCCGCAACGCCGTCCTCGTCATAGTCAACTTTGATGATGCTCTCATAAACAGGCACTTCGCGCTGTGATGGGTCTGCATAATCATAGTTCTGCTGCGCATCTAAATCTTCAAAACGCTTGCGGCGCTCATGCTCAACATCCAACTCACCAACGCCAGCATAAGCCTCGACCTCTTCTTGGTCATAGCCCATGCTCACAAGCTGGCTGACTGTCATAGTTGTCCTGTGGCAGACAAATCGTGCTTCTTCAAGGGATTTCGCTCTGCGGCTTACCAAGAATTCCTCAGGCGGCACATTCTCGACACGAACACGGCCTGACTTTGTTTTGATGCGCAGTGTGATGTCATAGCTAATGACCTGTTCGATCCCTAGATCTTCGTCACCCGCGACCACAATGTTTTCGTTTTGCTCAACAACTTCAACGTCAGGGTTTGCCAGTAAGAGAGCCAGTTCACTCTCTTCCAGCCCTTCGTAGGTCTCCTGCTGCACCTCATCGGTCTCGTCCCAGCACACCTTGATAACCCCGATTTTAAACAGCAGGGAGTCTTTGATGAAGTTATATAATATGCGGTAATAATCGTTATCATTTTGAAGCACAAAGTTTACATAGTCGGTGGCTTGTTCAGCTTTTTCAACATCTTCTTCAGTGCGCGGGGCAAACCGAACTACCTTATCGGTGCCTGTAAAGATGCGCATCATTGAGGGCATAATCTGCTCAACAACATCCGCAACCTCTGTAGAAATTACAGACGAGCGGCCTTCAACCTCATTGCCCAGAGGCCGACCCAAATAATAATCAAGCGCATCGATGCGGTCTTGCGTGTATTCGGTGTCGAAATGATTGAGGCTTTCTGTGATCTCTCGCGAGATCACTGAGCCTAGCTGTTCATCATCCATCATTTGCTTTTGCCTCTGGCGCGAGCCTTTTTATAAATATCTTTATCAGCCGTCCGCGCCTTGTCACCACGCATATACGAATTAACTCTGCCCATAGACCACGCCGCCATTGGCACATTGCGTGAGCCGCCACCAAGATAAGCGCCTTGCCCTCTGCGATAAACAGAGGCCAACTCGCCATAGGTGAACTTTGAGCCTTCAGCTTTTTTTCTTAGAGCGGCTTTTGTTTTTTCGTTTAGTGGCTTTGCTTTTGACATTCTGAGCGGCTCTCGACTTGCTTATAGCAGCGACATCAATGGGCTCACCCCGCTTGTACGCTGCGGCGGTTCGCTTGAGTTCTGCTGCTTTTTTTGACTTGTTTTTTGACCCTGCTAGATACTTTTTTGGCAGGCCTGTTTTCTTGTCCTTCGGCACTTTCGGAAAGCGTCGGGGCATCACAGGTCTCCTTGCCTTTGCATCGTTTAGGGGTCACACACCCCTCGCAGAGGGAGAACTGCGGGGGTGCGTTTTTCTTCGGGCGTAAAACACGGACGTAATACATCTATGAGCAGAACTTGCCTTTTTTGACGTTTCCGCCTTTTTTATTGCCCTTTTTCTTATGATACATCGTTATCTCCCGACTTTACGCATCGCCAACCGATGAGCCTCTTTGAATGTTTTTCCCGCGCCCATAGAACGGCGCATCGCAGCCATATGCTTCGCTGTGTGATGCTCTTTGTGCCGTTTCAGCGCAGCCTCTTGACGTGCAGTTAATTTTTTCATGCCTTTGATCGCCTATTGGACTTTTTACCAACGCAGCCCCAACGAGCGCGAGAAAGCCTCAAAGGGCTGTTTGGGTTTTTTGCAGATTTTGGAAAGCGCTTCATTTGCGCATCTGATCTTGCGCAATAAGCGTCACCCTTTTTTGTGCCTTTACGGACTCGTGATCCGCCATCTTTTGCCTTGCCAGCTTGCCCATATGACACTTTTTTGCCACTAGCGGTGACTTTGACTCGTGCCTTTCCCTTCGCTGGCTTTGCTCTGGGCATTGATTAGCCTTTCGCCAATCTTTGTTGCAATTCATACTCGCGGCGCTGTTTTGGTGACATCGCACTAATATTCACAGATGGCTTTTTTACAGCTTTTGGCGCTTTCTCCACTTTTTCAGTGTTTACTGGCTTTTTTGTGCTTTTAACCATTTTTATCCTCATCTTTTAAAATCTCAATTGAGTCTAAAATTTCCTTATACTCACCAGCCGTGAGGCCTGCCTGCATCCCGCAGTTTGCCGCAGCTAGTAAGCTGGCGTGCATCAACTCAATCCAAGTCATGTCCGCAGAAACGTGTAACCCATTGATATGACATATTAATGAGGTCAAGCACGTTTCAATGTTCTCTTGCTCTGCATCTAACTCAACAACGATGTTCATGTTTTCGCGCTTGGGAAACTCAACAACATTGTCAGTCATACAACCCACCTCGCGTCTGGCTTGATGCTTGCCCTTGTGTTCCACCTTGAAGTGTGGCCTAGAGCCATCGCACCCTCTTGGGCAAAGGTCAGCACAAAAGCATCCGCAACGTCAGGGCTTCGCTGCCCTCTGCGCTTCATCTCGTCCTTCGACTCAATCTTGAGCTTGCCAGTAGATTGATATTTATACCTGACGGCTGTGACTTCGCTAATGAGCGCCTCATCATTCGGTATTTTGCAATCTCTGGCCTCAAACCACTCTCTAGCCTTCCAGAACAACTCGTCCCGAAGCCTTGTAAAGCGATCCTTCAATGAAGGACTCTCAGACACTGCAATGCCAATCGTAGGCACACCCAACTCGCTCAATCTATCTGCTAAACCGCCACCAACACCAATAGAGTCAATGAACACCTGTTCAGGCCGCAACGAATAAGGCGTGGCCTCATATTCAGTCAAAATGATGCCAGCAAGCTCCATCAAGTCCTTGCCCTGCCAGGTCTTGACCTTCTCCGTCACCACCTGACCCTGCCGCTTGCAAAGGGCTGATCTGTCGCCACCAAACCGCGCAACATCAACGCCCCAAACAACAGGGGTCATAGGACTCGACTCAATGTCCCGCTTTACAGCGTCCTCAACCAAATGCAGAGGCAGCAGAACATCATCGCTTTGAGTCGGGAACTCTCCCAAAACACGGACGCGATAGACATTGCTCTCCTCGCCATACTTCGCCGCCATGTCCCCGATAAACTTGGGGTCAACCGTGTCAGCATCCGCACAACTCACCGTCATGCAATGAAACTGCTCACGATTGCTATGGAAGGCATCGAAGAAAAAGCCCTCTGCCCTTGTTGGGTTGCCAGTGAGAACCGTCTTTGCCCCCTTCGTGGACATAGCACCCTCACCAACCTGGAACACCACATCTGGCACACCAGACGCCTCATCAACAATGATCAGCATATTTTCGCTGTGAAACCCCTGCAAAGCCTCTGGGTTCTCTCTGCGACTTGTGCGAAATGCACAAAAACTATCACTGCTGCCCGACAAGCTGATCTTGTCGCTCTTGAAATCTAATTGGCTCTTGAAGCCTTCGGGCATCTGCCGCGCCCATTTATCAACCTCAGTCCACAACACATCATTTAACTGATGCGCCGTATTAGCAGTTGCCACGATCTTGGTCGGATACCTCGTCAGCAGCCACCACAAGATTAGCCATGACAAATAGGCCGATTTGCCAGTACCGTGACCCGACTTAATCGCCAGCTTATTATCGCTCGCAATCGCTCTGAGCGCCTCTGTCTGCCAGCCCTGCGGCTCTGCCCCTATAACGTGCCGCACAAACATCTCAGGGTCGTTACGGAGCTTTAAAAGGGTATCTTCTAGGTCAGTCAAAAGCCCGCCCCAATCCCATGCGCAGTCTGGGAGAAGCGCATTGCCAAAATTTTTCAGTGCCGGAGTCCCTTTGATTCCCAGCAACAAAGGGGGGGTCTAGCGATGTGCCTTGATGATGATCGCCACAAGAAGCGCAATGATTATCGCTTCGGCAATGGTTAGGGGAAACGACTGTATCATTTGGTCTCCTGAAAAGGTTGGGGTATAGCGCAACACCTGCCCCCCGCGATATTACAGGGGGGGGTATATCAGCCAGGAACCACCAAAAACCGCAGCTTTATTGGCAACACATTGGCAACACAACCCGCTAACCCGCAGGATATATAGCTTTTCGTCAGGCTCTTTATCTAACGACCTATTGAATTGTCGGAGTATCGGCCTCGCGTGCGCGTAGTGCTAACGGTAGCTTGTCAGTACCATCACCACTAACCTTCCCTTGCACTGCCTTCAATGCCTCTACATAGCTCCCTTCAGCGCTATGGTTGACTTCCATCCTGTCACCATATGCCTTCGGTGCCATCCTGGCAGCACTCCACTTTAAGCCATCAATAGCAGCACGAAGCATTGCACTGTCCTTGTACTTCCCTTGCAGCCCTGCCAGCGCTATTTCAGCTACCAGTTCGCCGTAATAATTACCGCGCTCCTCTTTTGCCTTCTCATACTGCAGCGCAAACGCTGCATCATTCTTGACCCATTCACCAATGGTCTTGCTTGTTGGCATACCCTGCTGCTTGCACGCCTGCGCACAGCTACGTCCGTTCCTGATCATGTCCAGGAAGCGTGCGACAACTTCAGGCGATTTCTTGCTGTTCGTCTTGTGCGGTCTTGCCATTGCTCAACTCGTTAAATGTTTTCCCTGATGCTTCATGCACCGCGTCTTGTCCTGTGAAGTCCTGCCAGCGCTTTACAATCACATCGACATAAATTGGATCTAATTCAAGCAATCGTGAGTGCCTGCCTGTTTTCTCACAGGCAATTAACGTGGAGCCTGAGCCACCAAACAAATCTACAACACAATCCCCAGCTTTACTGCTGTTGTTGATTGCTCTCTCAATTAACTCAACTGGCTTTTGTGTTGGGTGAACGTAGTCGGTTCTGTTTTCACGGCTGAATTGCCAAATGTCAGTCTCAGTCCTGCCACCATACCACGAGTGCGCTTTATCTTTTTTAAATCCGTAAATAATCAACTCATATTGATAACGGTAATCTTGCCAACCCATACCGCCAGACTTTTTATCCCAAACAATGCAGGATGAAACATTCATGCCAGCATCGGTGATATGATTGTAAAAGCGTGGATAACTATCTTTCCAATTACAACAAACGTAAAATGACGCTCCCTCTTTTGAGGCCGCAAACATCATTGGCAAAAAACCGCTTATAAAGTCATCAAATGCTTGATTAGACATTGCATCATTTTTGATGCCCTTGCGTAGCAATTCATTGCCACCACGTGATTTATAATCAGCATTATATGGCGGGTCGGTGAACACCATATCGGCTGGTGAGCTAAGCATCAAAGCGTCAATGCAATCAATGCTTGTGCTATCGCCGCAAAGAACACGGTGCTTGCCTAGTGTCCATACATCGCCCAATTTGCTAATAGGCTCTGCTGGCGCTTCTGGCACAGCATCTTCATCTGTTAACCCTTCATCAACCTTTTCGGCTTCAGCAAGTAGGCTATCGATTTCATCTGCACCAAAGCCAGTTAGATCAAGGTCATAGCCCTGATCCAGCAACTCCTCAATCTCGACAGCGAGCATTTCCTCGTCCCAACCCGCATTTAGTGCCAATTTGTTGTCAGCTATGACATAAGCACGTTTCTGCGCATCGGTAAGATTGGGCAGCATAATCGTTGGCACTTCATCAAAGCCAAGCCTTTGCGCAGCCATAAGCCTGCCATGCCCTGCAATGATTGTGTGCTTTTCATCAATTAATATCGGGTTAGTCCAGCCAAACTCTTTGATGCTTGCAGCTACTTGAGCAACCTGCTCATCGCTGTGCGTGCGGCTGTTCCTCGCATAAGGCGTGATTGCCTTTGCGTCCATATACTTGACTTCAATTCCAGACATAAAAAAAGCGCCCCCAGTGGCGCAACTATTCATTGTTCCATAGAACATATCACAAGCGTCCCCACCACACAACCCTATGCGCATATATGCTTGCATTATATTACTCTAGGTAATAATATGAGCAAATATGCTTATGAAGGGAGCTTGATATGTGGTTTTACATCAGAGAACTTTTTGCAACATTAGCCTTTTTTGCCACCTGGTATGTGGTCTGCGTCTTTTTCTTCGCAATGATGACTGCACCATAATGGCGATCATTGAGGTTCTTGAATGGCCTGAAATAGGCTTCCAGCCAAAAGCTGAGTGCGAGCATTGCCTTGCAAAAGGCGGTGATATCGCTGGTTGCTGGGAGTGTGAATATAAAGGCCATAGAGCATTAACTGAAGATGAGGAGTTAGAATACGATGAAAGAAGGTGAATTACTTGCAGATCTAATCAAATGCTTTGAACAACGTGAAAAAGTGATCGCGGAGTTTGATGGCAAAGATCGCGTGAATTGGCTTAAAGCGATTGATAGAAGCATCATCATGCGCCACGCATTTGCTTGGTACGATGGAGAAGAAGAGGTTGAAACAGAGCGATGGCAGACTTTTTACCGTAAAGCAAAAGCCTTGATTAAAGAGTGCCACGAGAATGGTTGGCATAAACAGCCGGATATTTTATCGGAAAAATGGGTTGACGGCGTTTTGGAAATCGATGAATGCCATCAAGAAGATCAGCCACTTAAAGATGGTCTTGAACAATTAGATTGGGAAGATCTTACAAGGCACTGGCTAAATGGCGGCAGTCGCTTTGGCATCTCTAAAAACATTTACGGTCAGATAAATAAAATCGTGAAGAAAAACAACAAAAGAGCAAAGCAAGAATATGATGAAATCATGAGTCGTGCTGAAAAGCGCTACTCAGAGGGTTGATTTATCCCGCTCAAATCAATGTGCCGTCTAAATGATCTGAGGTTCTTGAAGGCCTCTTCTAGGTGATCAAGACTCATGCGCAATATCTCAGTCGCAGCCTTTGGGTTGCGATTGTGCTTCCTTGCCCACTCAGGTGCGCTGTAATCATGCACCACAACATCCTCGACACAACTGAAGCTCTCTGACCCCATAAGCCATTTGAGCTTGAAATAATCCATCAATGCCATTGCGCTATAATCGCTCACCTCACCGCCTGCGCCTTTTGGCATCCCATCCATAGCTCCAGTCACCCTCTGCGCCCTACCAGCCGCACGATAAAGCGCCAGGAGCCGTTCCGCAGTCATGTGCTGCACTACGCTGATGTGCTGGTGCTTGCGATAATAATCAATCCAGCGCTGATCAGTGACCCTTGTGCGTTTCTTCCCCGCCTTGCGAGTCTCAACCTGCTCAACAGTGTGATGGCGTAAAAACTCTGCGGTTGGCAGTATTACGTCCTTTTCACTCATTCAGCCACCCTGCTTCTTTCGCCACGCTGATAACGTCTGGCCTGTTTTGCCGATACCAATTTGGCATCTTGTCAAAGCGTGATTTGAATTGCTCCTCTGTTTTGGGCATCCAGCGTTGCGATATGCCGAAGTTCTCGTGCGGTTGAGGAGCTTCACCCGCAAGGTCATCATCCCATCTGCCTTGATTAAGCCATGTAGCTGGTAAAGGGATAAAGCGTGACTCTGTGCCTTTTACCTTAACATCCGCAGTAAATGCCTTCATTGCTGTGAGTAACGTGTCCGCATCTGTGTCCTTCAAAGCAGTCTTATACGCTCTCATTGCACCCTTCTTGCCTTGCTTGCGAGGTACAGCATCCCAGAACATCTCAAATGCACTTTTGAACGATATATATTGTTCACTATCGTTCTCTATAGTTTGGACGACACTAGGTGTCAGGGTAACCCCGACATCTGGTGTCAGGGTAACCCTGTCATGGGTGTCAGGGTGACAATTTGTCAGGGTAGGTAAAAAATACCGATTTGTTTGCGGCGGATTGCGTAAAATCTGCACCAATCCAAGCTCTGCCAGCATGACAATTTTTCGGTTAATCGTCCGCTCTGTACAATCCGCCATCTCTGCTAGACGCTCGACAGAAGGCCAAGCATAGCCCCTGTCCTCATTATATTTGTCTGCTATTCCAAGTAACACTAACTTGGCTGTCGGATCATCTAGCTTCTGATCAAATGCCCACGTTATTGCTTTGATGCTCATATAGTTCTCCCATTTCATTCAACTCTATTTTTGGAACGAAGAACGCCGTTCCGTGACCGCCATGATTTTCTCGCCACTTCTCTCGCTTTGCATCCTGAGACATTATCCAGCCCCATATTTTAAAGTTTGGTGATAAACCTGTGACCAATATAAAAACGCGATCATCAGGATCACTATCTCTCACAATTAGATCATAACTATGGTCAGACCGTGTTCGCACTTCCCAGCCTGTACTGTCAAGGTCACCACCGGTTTTGAAAGAATTGATGCTGCCGCCCCAATATTTGCCAGTAGCTTTAGCAACCGCCACCTCACCACAAGCACCTTCAATGTGCGCCTGCCATTCACGCCCTGCGATGCGGCTCTCATATCCCCGCTTAACCGCCGCAATATTGCGCAGCCTGCCAGCGTCTGATGCCATAGCCATCTCATAATCAGTCAGCGTCACATCAATCACTTCAACACCCCATGAGTCGGCACCCCACTCAAATCGTCCTTATATGAATCAAGCTCTATGCAGTGTGCGCAGATGCGATGTCCTGCATGAAAGCTGAAGAAAGGCTTTTGACACCGCAGACACTTGCGCTCACCGCTCCTATGATCAGCCACCCATTTCTCTGGGTTTGCGACACCTTTGCGTGCTGATGGCCTCTCTTTACCCATGCTTCCCTGCCAATAAATCAAAAAAGTCGCCCATATCAAGGACGACCAGTTCAGGTTTATTGTCGGCCTTAATAACGAGTGCATCATTGTCACCCAGCCAGTCATATATTTGTTTAAAGCCTGTAGCGCGGCATTTAACTTCTAGCGTCCAGCTATCGCCTTTGCCCTTCACAACCACATCGCCTTTAATTGATGCGCCGCCGCTGAGCGGCACCCGATAAGCGTCAAGCTCGTGATCCAGAGCCTTTTTGCGGACGTTGTTTTCCGACCGCCAGCCCTTATCCCTCTGACTCTTGCCCATATTCCCGCACCCAATCATCAATAGAAACTTTGCCGCGAGTCAGGCTGTGTATCTGCATCATCCGCTTGCCGGACGGCACTGACCTGCCATAAATCCATTTATGGACTGTGGCCTGGCATACCTGACATTGTTTCGCAAAATCGGACTGACTCAGCCCTTTAGACACCAAATATTGATTTAATTTCATATCCCAACACAATATGCTGACATTTCACTTTAGCGCATAATTACGCATATAGGCTCATATGTCAAACCATATAGTGGGCTATTATGTAATAGCAATAAAAATACTAGCATTTCTGCGCGTTTAAGCGTTAGTATATATGCGTAATAGTAAATATAAAGGAGATTTGATATGAACTTTCACATTGCTGGGCATAACGATTGGGCAAAAGCCCCGCCACTCTTTGGGCAACGAGAATATTCTTTAATGCTCCCTCGCAAATTTGCGTCAAAGGGCGTAACTTCACCACCCGCACAGATCGGTTATAGTTATGGAGTATCCAAACAACCTGCGTAGACTTCGTGATGCGCAGAAACTATCGCAAGGCCAAGTCTCAGAGTCACTTGGCATCAATCAGGCTGAATACAGCCGCATCGAAAAAGGACGCAGAAGAGTCGGCACTCACTTAGCTGGCTTGGCGCAAATCCTCAAATGTGATGAGGACGATATCTTAGCGCCTGATCAATATCAGCCTGCGTCTCATATGCTATCAGATGATATCCCTGTGTATGCTTTGCCGGAGCCAGATGGCGAGTCGGTGCGCTTCGATATGGCAATGACCAGCCGCATTGATCGTCCGCCTGTTTTGGCAAAAGCAAAAGAAGCGTTTGGTATGTTTAACTGCGGCAGCGCAATGGAACCGCGCCTGCGGCATGGTGACTTTCTCTTTTGTGACCCAGACGAGCCAGTAAAAGACAATGATATTGTTGTGCTGACAATCCAGCGCGGCAATCGTTTGGTCGCAATAGTCCGCGAGTTTGTTGGCAATGGCGTCTATTTCAGGCCAGAGCTCTCAGAGGAACAGACCTTCGGAAAGGAACTGAAAGGGGTGGCACCAGTTATCTCAATAAACCTCGCAAGATAGCATATATGAGCATAAATGCTTGACCAATGGTTATGCCCTAATGTAAAAAGGGGTATGACCATTGGAGATCATAAAAAGGGAGATGAGGGGGAAGTGCAGGAGATACCTGCATTTTTCCGCTCATTCTCTTTGAGTCAGAAAAGCCTTGATGAAAGGCGCAGAACCATTGGCGGGTCTGAAATAAACACTCTTGCCGCAGGTGATCCCAAAGAAATAAACGACTTATATGAGCGCAAGGTTGCGGGTACAGACCTCGACCTTTCGACCGTTTGGCCTGTCTTGATGGGCTATGTCACAGAAGAAGTGAACACCGAATGGTGTCAATATAAGCAAGGCATCGAAATCATTGACCGCCAAAGAGTGATCAACGGCAAGAAGCACGACTTTATGCGTTGCACCTTAGATGGCGCGGTTCACAATTATAAAGACTCAGCCGCCGTATTCGATGCAAAGTTCACGATGGGCAGGCCGATGAAGGGCGAGGAGTGGTCAGATGTGATCCCTCGCTTGGTGCGCAAATACACCCCGCAGCTTCATTGGAACGGTTTTTTGTTATCTGAAGCGCTGGGACGGCCTGTCGAATATGGGCTGTTGTCAATCCTCAAAGGCGGCAATGAGCCAACCTTTCACGAGGTAAAACTTGATCCAGAATATACAAAGCACCTGATTGGCCTAGCCACCTATTTCATGGGGTGTATTGAGATGGGCGTCTATCCCGATGAGGTTGAGCGCCAAGAGATAATCCTGCCACCAGAAGATCGTTTGCCTGTCGATATGACCCAGAGCAACAACGATGCCAGGTGGGAACAACTTGCCAACACATTCATCCAAACGGCTGGTGCGGCGGAGACATATAAAAAGGCAGAGGCAGGCATAAAGAAACTTGTGCCGCCTCACGCCTCTGAAGCCTTTGGTCATGGCATCCGTGTAAAGGTTGCCAAAAATAATGCGAAAAAAATCGAGGTTATAAATGAGTGAACTAGCAAAGGCTTTGGTGCAGTTTCAGAAAAAAACTGCGGGTTTTGAGGCTGATAAACAGGGTAACAGATCAAAATATGCGTCCATTGGCGCAGTGATATCTAACGTAAAACAGGCCGCTCAATATGGCTTGGCATTTACGCAAGAGGTGGATTTTGAAGGAGACATGATTTTCGTGCGCAGTGTGATGCTGCATGAGTCAGGTGAAAAAAGGGAGAGCCGATATCCAGTCATAGTCGATGACCGCACTAACAATCAGAAGGTTGGGGGCGCGATTACCTATGCCAAGCGGTATGGCTTGGCCTCATTATTTGGCACCGAAAAAGGTGTTGAGGATGCTGATAATGATGGCGCTGATAACGGCTATTTCGATGATGAACCGAAAGGTACTTCCTCCCTCCTTTCAGGTTCGCCCCCTGACTCTGCGACCAAATCCGTAGGGTCAGGGGCTGCCCCTTTGACGCTTGATGAAGAATTGCAACAGGCAAAAACCAGAGACGAACTGGTTGCCCTGTTCAATAGGGTCAAACCAACTGACCAACACACGATCCAGAAGTTTAGCAAGAGAAAGGATGAGATCAGTGGACAATGAAATGAAAGGGGCGCTGTTCCCAAATGACAAAGGTGACAACGAAATGCGCCCTGATATGCGCGGTGAGGTCACCATCGAAGGTGTCAAATACAGCGTTTCAGCGTGGAAGAACACCAGCAAAGGTGGGAAGCCATATCTGGGATTAAAAGTCAGTGAGTGGAAAGAGCGAAGCGCAGAGCAAGCCCCGCCACCAGAACAACAGAAGCAGGCTCCTCTAGATGACGCGATCCCCTTCTGAGCAAATGATCGACACATCGTTTAACGATGATTGGATAAAAAAGCCAGAGGATGTTCACCCCATCCTCTGCATACCGAATCCTGATGGCGTGTTGTTGGTTATTGGCAGCAATCAAGCACAAAAAGAGATGACACCAAAACAGCAAGCGCAACTTGGGTTGGAGCTAATCGGTAAGGCGTTGAAGAGGCTTGATGATGTTTCGGCAGATATATCAGAGGCACATAACTTGTGATTTTTGTGGGCGTTTGACCAGAGCGCGGCGCTGGGATGACGAGCCAGATGTGATGCGCTGCGGCTCCTGTCATATGCCACTCAGCGAGGGAAAGTTTGGCACGCAGAAAAAAGAGCAAACTAACACGAGTCACGGCACGTATCGAACATTGCACCGCTTGCGAGAAACCGATTGATTTAAACGGTTCTGGCTGGCTTGTAAATGGCGCAAAGAAATTGCTGTGCAGCCGCTCTTGCTTTGAAGATGTGTGGCGGCGGATGGAGAGGTTACAAAAGGGAGAAGCAACATGGACGGACTTTTAACAATAGAAAAAGGCATCCCGCTGCCCATGCGTGGTCGGGCAAAATCAAAGTTTGGTCTGACAGCTATTAATATGAAGCCAAGCGACAGCGTTGTTTTACCGACAGCAAAAGAGGTCGATCAACTTCGCTATGCGTTGCGCCACCGATATGGCACAGGCTCTTATACAATCGAAAAGATACCTTATAAAGGCTGGCGGGTTTGGCGCGTAAAATAATTCTGCGCTACGTTTTGCACAGTCAAATCAAGCAATATGAAGAAAAGGGCTGGGTATGGAGCGGCAGACATATGGCTCCACATCACGCCCAATATTCGGTCATTATGGAGAGACGCCAGCCGCGATGGTTTCAATATCTGCCACGTTTTGTGCGGCTGATATATCTGCGTCTGTGTAATGTATCTTCGCTGTAGTTGACCGCTTGGAGTGACCCATCCGATATTTGCGGATAGACTCTGGCACACCCGCCATCTCCATTTGGGTGTGGTAAAACTTCCTGAAACCCCCAAGCCCTTTATCATCGACACCTGCATGGCGGCACACGGTCGCAATGAGCTTGCGCCATGCGTTTTGCTCGCCCATACGTCCGCTCACAGCGGGGAAAACCCAGACTTGGCTATGACATTGCAACTGCCACTCACGGAGCGTCTTAATCAATCCTGACGGCATTGGCAGGGTGCGGCGGCGATACTCTGTCTTGGTCTCGTCCTGAACCATATACCTGAAGCCTGTGCGCTCCACCGAAACTGTGCCAGCGTAGAGGTCAACGTCCTTCCATTGAAGCCCCTGAAGCTCATTTGCGGCGAGGCCAGTAAATGCGGCGGTCATTATCATGGCGCGAACTTGCAGGGTCATATTTTGCGCCAATATTGTTTGCACCTCGTTTGCATGATAACCGCTCCGCTCACCCATTGAGCCACGTATCTGTTGCCTGTCCTCTTTCTGACAAGGGTTGGTCAGTAGATAGCCTTTTGCCACAGCATATTTGCAGACCATATTTAGCGTGTTGATGATATGGCGCTGTGTTTTGGGAGCTACCTCATCAGAGGCCATTCGGTCAATAAACAGGTTGATATCGCCTGTTGTGATCAGCTTCATCTGCTGATTGCCGTAATGCGGAGTCAGATACAGACGCAAATGACGCTCATCATTATCATAGGTCTGCGCTCTGATGCCGTTCTTTTTGCCGACCAATTTTGCTCGTGCATCAAGAGCCTCAATCGCAACCTTGTCGAACCCGATGCGGTGCGCATTATGCTTGCCTGTCTGCAAATCGACCTCAAGCTGTTTGAGCTTGCGCCGGATGTCAGACTCCGATTGCGCAAAGATGCGTCTGCGTTTGCCTGTAAGGTCTTTGTAAGAGACAGCCCAAGTCGTGCGCTTGGAGCCGTCCCTATTTGATAGTTCCGTCTGATACGGATCGCCTACATAAATATCCATCATATCGAAGCCAAGTTGCGAGTACGGCAGTCAAATACCCCGCCCAAATGAAGCGATAACTTTTCTGGGTCGTGAATTATATCAGCGAAATCTCTGGGGTGTTCGTGAGTTTTGCCATCAAGAACACAGTACAACATCCACCGCCCATTTTTGTTTTGTATTTTCCAAGAGGTTTCTTTGTCGTCTTGATAAACAGTAAGTAACCCCTGTCCGCTGTGCTTTACGTTATAATTGGTCATTTTAGTCTCCCTTTTGATTACCTAATAACTTCAATATAAGCATTTATGCGCAATAGTAAAGCAATTATGAGCAAAAAAGACAAAAAACCTGACGGTGTGTTGCCACTGTGTTGCCACTAAGCATAGAGCCAAACACAGAAAGCCCCTGCAAGATAAAAATCTTGAGGGGTTGTAAATCATTGATATAAGGGGGTTTTTGGTTGCGGGGGCAGGATTTGAACCTGCGACCTTCAGGTTATGAGCCTAGCGAAACTGGCGGAAAACCTAAAGCGAATCGCTGTGTTGCCATTGTGTTGCCACAACATCTAATAGGGGGGATTGTGTTGCCACGAGTCTATTTTTTAGCGCGTTTTTCCATCACGCCTTCAAACGCGCCACCACCGAAATAAAAGGCCACGATGGCAAACATGATCTCGCCAATATAGAAGTCGCCCATAACGGCCTTGACGCTATCGATGTCGCCCTCGCCAATCAGGGTCATGCCCATGACGATCACAAACACTGACAAATATGTGCCACCAAACATCAACGCCAAATATCTCTGGGCGACTTTAAAGGGCGCATAGCTATTCAAAAGATCGACCTTCGCTTTGCTTTTTGCAGCGATAGCCTCTTCATCAGAGGTGTGCATATCATCGATCAAGTCCATGCCTTTTTTGATGACATCACCTGAACCCAATATTTTGCCCAAAATTGCAATCATCTTGTCAAAACTCCTTCAGGCATATAGCGGCAGCGCCAGCTTTTGCCCTTGTAGCCTTCCATATATCGGTGAACACTCTCAGCCATCGCCAGAGCGTCCGCTTTGCACTCACGCTCAGTTTCATGCCAACGCTGCGTCTCAAGTGTCACAGGGTTTGGACAGGCTGGGGCGGTGCTGACCAAACAGGCCACAATTATTGCTTGATACATCAGCCTTTCTCGCTTTGAAGCCAAACGGCTAATGACCCTGTCATGCTTCCACTTACAACAGAAATCATCGCGCTTTGCTGAGTTGATAAATCTTCCAGAGAGATGCCCCACTCAATGACACGGATGTAAACCAATGTCATCACAACCATCATAAAACGAGGCAGGATTTTCAAATCGAGCATTTTTTGTGCGATGCTCTCAACACTCACTTCCACTCTCCTGTGCGCATCATCTGTGCGAGATGGTTGGCGCGGTGACCAACCTGCGTTGCCCAGCGCGAGTTAAGCATCTCGTTTGCTGCTAAGTTGAAGTCGCCGACCAGCATCGACGCTTGAAAATTTTGAAATTTATCAAAATTTGGCTTACCCAAGTTGAACAGCATTGAAAGAATGACAGCTTTTCTTGGCTCATCGAGCTTAGGATAAAAGGGATATTGCATCGCCTCATCTTCACAACGCTGGATGTCGTTTGCCAAAAGATAGTTGATCTCATCATCAGACAAACCGCCCTTCAGCTTCTCATCGATGAGCCGTCCGACACCAATAGTCCAATAACCTCTTGAGTCCTGATAAGCGTGTTTGACAACGCCCTCATGCTCTTTGATCAGGTCGAGCAGTGCGCTCATTTAGAGTCTCCATTGTTTCATTGAATGAGGTGCTTTCGATGTTAAGATCGTGGAAGATCGCCGCAGAGCGCGACATCGTTAGCTGGTTGATGTTTTCGATTGGGACAAAATGACAACGCCTTTGGGGGATGCTGACGCAAGCAGCGAAGTCATAATCTGAAATGGTTGGGTGCCGCTTATCTGAGCCGATGCCAAAGTGCCATTGCAGCTTGCCATCTTTGTACCTATTGCCATCTGGCTTGTGAAATGTTGAGGCCTTGACCTGGCAACGATAAACCTTATCGCCTTTGGTGACGACCATATCAAAGCCAGCGGCAGGAGATATGGCTGTTTTCCAGCCATGAAGTTCACAAACGGCAGCGGCGATATATTCACCGATCCGTCCTGTTGTAATTGCGCTCATTTTATTTTGGAAGAAACCCGATGATCATTGCGATCTTCGCGCCCAGCGCACCGATCATCCCAGCAAAGCCAGCCACCAACATCAGGGTTTTCCAGCCACCTTTCGCCTGCAATGCTAGGTCATGCAGTTCTTTTAGCGTTTCTCTAGTTTCAGACATCTCACGCTCTAATGTGCGCAAGCGGCTCGACATCTCACCAAGTTCTCTTTCAACGCTCATCTATCATCTCACTGCAAAAGATACTAAGAAAACGATCAGCCCGACTCCGATTGCAATCGCAAAGGCGATTGATAACGCCGTCTTGATCGCCGTTTCCATTTCGTGTTGTTTTCGACGCGCTTCAATTTGCGCTTTCCTGATCGCCTCTTTTTGGTCACGCAATGCCTGATTGTGATGGTCAAGAATTTCCTGCCAGGTGGATTTTTGATTTGCTGCTTTAGGCCACCTCATGTTTATCATGGTCGCGACTTCTTGCATCTGCTCCTGGAGACGCTTGGACTCAAGAACGGCATCGATGCTGGACTTTAGATGGATGTCCCCCACCCCTGCCTGCTTGTTCCGCTCCTCATTCAGCTTTTTTTGCGCTGAAAAAAGAGTGGAGATTTGGTCGCTAATTT
>Ga0181380_1000152_pt1 | contig 30120 bp, 30 predicted proteins | sample 3SPOviralmetaG_FD_130116 | JGI IMG/M metagenome (GOLD analysis project Ga0181380, IMG submission 130116) | Marine viral communities from the oligotrophic San Pedro Time Series (SPOT) site, San Pedro Channel, CA, USA - 3 SPOT_SRF_2009-08-19 | ecosystem: Environmental > Aquatic > Marine > Strait... | reverse complement strand
TGCCGTTCTAGTGATAGACAAGGCGATCATATCATTGATCTCTTTAGAATGGGGGAGGGAACTGACAAACGTCAACCCTCCCTTTTTTCTACTTAAAAGCAACGATGATAAAAGAGAAGAGGACTATAAGTTTGCCCTACTTCACTGCACTATGCAAGGAAAGTATATGATCTTTGAACCTTTCAGTGATCAGGTAGATTATGTAGTATTTTTCATCGATGGTAGAAAAGATAAAGACAACTGCGTAACATCTTATTGGTTTCCAATAAGGGAGCAGTTAAAACAAGGAAAGCTGGATTCATTTTATGCTGTTAAGCATCTAATTCATAAGATTAAAATTAATGTTGGGAAGACCGATTTATTATATGCAAGTGACAATATCTTATCAAAAGAAAAAGATTAAACTTAAAAAGAAATCTTGGATTGTTACAACAAGAGAAACAGCTAGAGATATAATGTTACACGACAAGAAGTCTATGACAAATCTAGAAAACAGAGTTTATGGAGCAGCTGCTAAAAAAGGAGTAGTTATTATTAAGATAGATAGCAAGAAAGTAATTGGAGAAACAAATCATTAGTTATGAGAGATCAGTTTATAAGAATAGCATTAGCCAAGCTAAAAAAAACATATAAGTTTTATCCTCAGAGGTTAGCTGTTGCGGCTAAGATGTATAGCAGATGGATTGAACGAAAAAATATTAAAAAGAAATGAAAATAGTAATTACAAGCAAAAATGCTTATTGGTCGCGTTGTAGATTATCTCTATTACCAAGTTTGAATTTAGAGTATGCTACAGGATTAAAAGACAACCTAGAAAAAGGCATTGTTCAAAGATCGTTAGAAATAGATGTGTATTTTGCTTTCTTGTTTTTTAATGCATCTATAGAAACATTATCAATGTGGGGTAATGAGGGAAAAATAGAAGATGTAGATTGTGAAGTTTACTCAATAAATGATTTCGATACAGAAGAATGAAGGGTTTTATTTCTGATATAGTATTACTTTTAAGTTTTATATTATTAATAATTTGCATAATATCGTCCATCAAAGACCGTTAAAGTATATGATACAGTTTAAGAATAAAAAAACTGGAGAATTGATTACTATTTCAAGAGTAAGAACCTATATAAATGATGATGGTTCAAAAAGAAATGTTGATCTCTCTGGAGAGTATGACCTAAACGAATACGACCAAGTAGTTGATGACACTAACTATTCTAGTATTCATTGCACTAAAGCACCTAACGACAAACTATGAAAAAAACAGAAGATTATATTAAAGAAGTAGCAGAAGAAATTATATCTTTATTGCTAAAGAAGAATAAGGCTTATGGAGATACAGCTAATAAACCTCCACAAATATTTTCCAAGCTTTCACCAAAAGAAGCTATATTAGCTAGGCTAGACGATAAGTTAAGCCGAATTAAAACAGTAGGGTTAAACGATAAGACTGAAGATACTATGCTTGATCTTATAGGCTACCTTATTTTATATCGAGTTCAATTAAGAAAAGAACAACACACAAATGACACAAGTAACACTATTCAAGAACATAAAGGAGACGGACAACCCGATATACGTAGATATTCCTACAGCACTGGAGAGGATACGAACTGGGTCTCGACATCGACTTAAGATACAGAAAATAAGAGAGGGTCATAAGGAGGAGAAAAAAGAACTCCCCATTGCCCTTTGGTCTGGCAAGTTTAAAGACAGAAAAGATGAGTCGTTATCAGAGCATAGCGGACTTATAGTATTAGACTTCGATCATATAGAAGTTATTGGTAGCAAGAGTATATTAGCTACCGATGAATATGTTTATGCTTGTTGGATATCGCCATCGGGAGAAGGGTTAAAGGCTTTAGTTAAAGTTAACAGCCCATCTGATCATAGAGATCATTTCCGTGCATTACAAGCATACTTTGATAGAACATATGGACTAGAAGTTGACCCTTCTGGAATCAACGAATCAAGAGCTTGTTTTGAAAGCTATGATAAGGATATAGTAATCAAAGAAGCTTCATCTGTTTTTACTAAACTAATATCCGAAAAAGCATTAAGTCAAAAAGCTGAACATAAAGAAACATATACCGACTACAATAAGTTGGCTATTGTAAGCTCTATGCTTCGCAAGGCTGATGATGGAGAGAAACATTCTGTATTACTTAGAGCATCTATTCTTTGTGGTGGATATATCTCTGCTGGAAGAATGGAAGAGGACGAGGCTATACGTATTCTTGAGAGAGAGTTGTCTAGGAGGGAGATTGACAGTCCAGAGGTGGCTAGAAACACAATCAGAGATGGCATAGAGAGGGGAAAAGCATTGCCTATTGGTGAGTTAATAAAAGGAGAGAGTCAGATAAAGCTAGAGATGCAGATCAATGATGGTGATATGTCCTTTGTTTCCTCTGATGATGAAGACTTCCGTTGGATACAAGATTTTATAGCAGGCAAATTAGAATTAGGGTTAGATACCGGAGATGAGTATTTAGATGAATTCTTTAAATACAAAAGAGAATTCTTAGTTATAAATGGTATAAGCAATGTAGGCAAAACAACATTTGCATTATATCTAATGGTTAATGTATCTATACGCCACGGATGGAAGTGGATAGTTTACTCTGCTGAGAATAAGACGGCAGCTATAAAAGCAAAGCTTATGTCATTTGCTGTTAATCTTCCATTAAGTGAGATGAGGAATTCTGAGATTAACGAGGCATACAAATGGGTTAATAAACACTTTAAGGTGGTAAGTAATAATCAAGTTTACAGCTATACAGACCTTATAGTCTTTGGAGAAAAGCTGTTGAGGCAGGGTAATTATGATGGGTTTTTTATTGACCCATACAATGCTCTTAAGATAGAGATGAGTCAAGGTAACGCCTTGTCCACCCACGAGTATCACTACGAAGCTGCTAGTGAACTTTTAACTTTCTCTAATAAACATACTATAGCTGTTTGGGTTAATGCTCACGCTGTTACGGAAGCACAAAGAAGAAAAGGCCCAGATGAATTACCAATAGCCCCATATGCAGAGGATACTGAAGGCGGTGGCCGTACGGTGAATCGTAGCGATTGTTTTTTAACCTTTCACAGAAAAGTCCAGCACCCAGAATATGATATGCGAAGGACTATGGAGTTTCACGTTAGAAAAGTTCGGGAGACTGAAACAGGAGGTCAGCCAACAATGATAGACAGTCCTGTGCTTTTTGAATTAGAACAGTCTAACACTGCTTTTGTCAATAAAAAAACAAATAAACGCTTATTTGAGTCGATTTTAGCACAAAAAAACAAAAAAATTCAACTTCCATTAGGAGATGAGTCTGCTTTCTAATAACTTTACTAAATGCTTGATTATAATGAAATCCAAATTAAATTACCAAAGCCCCCAAGCCTTAATCAATTTTATGCAGGAAGACACTGGACAGTCAGGTCGAAATTCAAAGAGTCGTATTGGAATGAAATTAAAGAGTCGCTTGATTCAATTGATCCGTTTACTATGTTACGTTTTAGCATATACGTTCGCTATAACTGTAACTATGATGTGGATAATGCTATTATTTGTGCGAAATTCCTTGCTGATTATCTTAGAAAAAATGGATATGTTAAAGACGATAGTCCTAGATACTTTTTTTCCCAAAAAACGGAACACGACCAAGATGTAGAAAAGAATACCTTTGTAGCTAAGATCAAATGTTACGGATATCAAACAATGTAATATGAAAGAAAAAGAACTTAGCGACTTGTATCATAAAGCTACCGAAAGGATACACAAACTAACAACAAGCCTATACGAAGACTTACATACAATATCAGGTAAACCAAATGTTAGCACTGAAGAAATAGCAGCTATTACCAACAAGTATAGTAGGTGGTTCAGATCGGAGCTAGACTTCATAAGATCAGCAATACAAGAGTATAAAGAACAGCAATGATAACTGTAGTTCATATAGATGGATTAACTGGAATCAACTATCATAGAATAGTTTCACCATTTTCTAGACTTGTAGAAATGGGGCTTGAAGGAGTTTGTTTTATAAAAAAATTAGAAGAATTGAAGTCTATGGATTTAGACAAGGTAGATAATTTAGTTGTTTCAAGGAAGCTATCTGTTACCGATCATAATGCATTTAAAAAAATGTTATCAGAACACAATATAAAATTAATTCTTGACAATGATGACTATTGGGATTTAAATAAAGATAATCCGCATTGGCAAATTTATGAAGTTTATTATGGGCCAGACATAGAAGCTACAATTAAAATTGCAGACATTATATGGACACCCTCTAAATATCTTGCTAAAAAAATGAAAGAGCTTAACCCAAAAGCTGTTGTTGATTTTGTCAATAATGGAATAAGAGATGATGAAGCTCAATGGGTAAATCAAAAGAAAAAAAATAATAGTAAAGTTTCTTATGGCTATTTAGGAGCTGCCGCACACACTAATGATGTAAAAATAATCGGATATAGATTTTGGAACAAAAATTTATTTTGTATTCAGGATTTAGGATATAAAGAAATACTTAAAGCAAACAGAACATTAAAGCCTAAAAGTATATTTCATTATGGTTCTTATTATAAAAAAATAGACGTATCTCTTGCTCCTTTAGAGGAAAATATTTTTAATTTATGTAAAAGTGATTTGAAGGTTACTGAAGCAGCTGTTACTAAAACAGCAATTATAGCATCAAACATAGACATATATAATGGCTCTATAGTTAACGGTGAAACAGGAATTTTATGTTCTAATAAAGAAGAATGGAAAGATGCTATAGAATCTATGACTAAAGAGAAAGCAAAAAATATGGGTTTAAATCTTCACGAATCTTTAAAAAATGATCCTAATCACAATTTAGATTTAATTAATAATATTAGATTAAAATATTTGCTATGATAAATAACGAGCAAGAACTTTTTGATCTGATAAAAAAGAATATTATTCCAGACCTAGAGAAGTGCGAAGATCAAATGTCAAAGTATGATTGTTATTCTAAAGAGCATAATATAGATATAGAATTAAAATGTCGAAGAACTCATTATGATGATCTGTTAATAGAAAGGATTAAGTATAATGCTTTAATTATGAGAGCAAAAAATAACAACACGACAGCTATATATATAAACTCAACTCCAAAAGGTGTATGGTCATTTAAACTAAATGATTTAAATTCGCCTTCTTGGGAGAACAGGTTTATGCCACAGACAACAGATTTTCATAAACAAAAAGATGTGTTAAAAGAAGTAGGTTACTACAACATATCTGTTGGCAAAAACTTAACCAATATTTTAATATGAAAGCAAATTATCATACCTGTAAAGGAAGAAAGCTTAGAATAGATAGGCTACTTCAGGAAGCCGCTGGTCTTTTTACTGCTTGTGGTAAAGACTCCACTAAAGAAGAGAGATTAGAGGCAAAGGAAAAAGAGAAAGTTATTCTTAAGAAAATATCAGAAATCGACCCAGTGTTCGCAGAAAGATGCGGATGGAAACCTAAATTAAATTAAATACAATGAAACACACTCCACACTTATTTACAATGCCATTACTTTTAGAAGCAAAAGAAGCTTTTTTTGGCCCGAATGCAAGAATATCAAGGCATAGAAGAAACGTGCTTATGCGTATGGCTTTTTCAAATGCCTTTCTTCCAAGAGCTACAAAAACTAACATTGCTTCTGTTCTTAATAAAAATCACGCTACAATTATTCATTATACGAAAGGACACGAATGGCATTTAAAGTATTTTCCTGAATATACAGACTTATACAATCTAGCAAAAGAAATATTTAGAAGATACGACATTCCTAAAATCTCTGAAAAAGAATTTAATGGTATAGACAATACTGCTTTATTAAATCAACTTGTTGAATTAAAAGATAAACTGCATAAAAAAGATGTAGTTATAAAAAAGCAAGAAAAAGAGCTAAATACACTTAGGGTATATTATAGAAATGCTGAACAGGCCAGAAAACTATTTCCTAGTATTTGATTTATTAGGACACTCGCCATTCTTACATTTACATTCTACGGGACGAAGAGAACACCAACCCTTCATTACGAACCACAAGCTTCGCAGTCATCTGGACTATCTATGCTACAGCTTGGTTGGTTCTTTTGTTCTAGGTCTATTAGCCAATTATCAAATTGATTTTCTGTCTTGTATTCTTTGTTATTTTCCTTGTCCACGATATTTTTTTTTATAGAGTTTTGATGTTTTTAGATTACTTGATTTAGATTTAGCAACCACACCGGGTCGCCTCACCTTCGCCCTTTTTTTAAAAAAGGTTTGAACTTGAAGTCTGGCCATTATTTAAAACTTAATTGATTTTCTAACTGTTAGTACGCCAATAGCTACTAGTAGTATACTGATGAATCCCCAAAAGGTATATCGCTGAACTCGCTGAAGTCTAGACTCCTTAAACACGAGTTTAGGAACAACAACGCTAACAGTGCGTACGACAGTATCAGCATCACAACCGCCATCGATTATAAGGGTGTCGAAGCTCCGCATAATTTTGACTCGGAAGTTGTTCTTTACTATCTCCACTGTATCCGTGTTTGAGATGGTGACCGTATCCAATACAGCAGTCGGCTCTGTCACAACCGTGTCCGTGACAGTTATCGTCTTCTGTTGGAGGATCGATGGATCTAATTTTACTGCTCTTTGCAGATGCCAATTTGCTCCGCAGCTGGGAAACAAAATTGTAGCAAAAAACAACGTAACGCATAGTAAGTATCTGTTAATTTTTAGGGTCATATTTATATAAAAAAGTAAGCACTTTAGTCGGGTAAAGTTACGTTTTATTATGTATAAATTTTTACCTTAAATCATCTATTTTATACTTCTTGTATGCTCTTAAAAACTTCTTGATTTCTTCTTTTTCTAACCTCTCTAAATAGTCAAACCTGTCTTGCCGTTTTTCTGCATCTTCAATTTTATCTGCAAGACTTTCAGCCTTATTGATCTTTCTAAGGGCGGAAGTTACTGACTTGCGAACACGCTCCATTTGAACAACTCTTTTCTTTTCAACAGGATCATCAAAGCCACCCCCTTCTGCTTTTTTATAAAGCTGACCAACAATTAAGATGTCTTCATAATACTTATTTCTAGCATTGTAGTCATCTGTTTGAGCGAAAAAGACTCTCAAAAAAGGAACTTCTCTTGGATCTACTTCTTTTCCTTCAAAAAGCTTACCCGGAAGTTCAGATGTTCTTCTTATAAATTTACCTGTTCCTCCAAACATAAAGTCTGCCCAGAAAGCCATAAGGTCAGGATTAACATCAACAAAACCACTTGTGTACTTATCTCCCCCGCTTGCCTTATTTAAAGCCTTAGCTGTTCCTTCAAAGAAAGTTCTTTTTCCTCTTCCAAGTTGAGAATCTGGTTTAGGTGCTGTTGCAAAGGGGAAGTTCTCATTATATATTTTTGAACCAAAATAGTTTTCATTTAAAGCTGTTGCTAAAAATGGTTGACCTACAGTTGGCATAACAAACTTTGCTAAAAAGTTCACAGTGCTTTCACTATTTGGATAGTTTATAGGAGAAAATGATCCTGCTGCCGTTTGAAAAACTTGATTTGCAATTGAGTTTTGAGATTGAATTCCTTGAGCTGCGTTTGACAAAGAGTTACCTATTACATAAAATACGTTTAATCCATAAGGAAGAGGTATTTTAAAGTAGTCTCCTTTCTTTTTACTAAAATAATTCATAATCACAATATTTCTTTCCCTTATATATTCTGGAATCTTAGAGTAATAACTTTCATCCTCATCTCTATCACTCATCATTTCATTTAATAATGAGTTCATAGCCCCTAGAGTAACAATACCTAGAGCCATATATTGACCATTAGTAACTACTAATTTCTTACCACCACCTTCGCTTATTTCATACTTAGGCTTCAAAGATTTTAATAATCTTGCTGTTCCTTGAGTAGATGCGTTGAAAAATAAATATAATGAATTTGCAGCCCTTCCCCACTCTCCAGACTTATTAAAGTTAACAGTAAGCTCCTTAGCAATCTCTGCTGCTTTAAATCTTGGAACTCCTGCATCAATAAGTGCAGAATAAGTAGAAAGTCTTATTGCGTTTTCAACCGAAGTATTTATTCTATCCACGTAGTCGGCAAGAGCCTTTATTGTTTTCTTACCCTTACCTTTATCATCCATCAAGCCTTCCATCTTTTTAGCTAACTCTTCTGGAGATCTTTGATAAAACCATCCTGTTTTAGCTCCATCCTCTACAAACTCTCTATACCTTTTTTCAAGCTTAGATTCAGACTTTTTTTCCTGTCCGGGCTTCAACCCTTCCACATTATATATGGCTCTCATAGAAGACATAACTTTACTAACAGCATCTAATGCTATTTTTTTAGTTTTTGATGAATCAACACCTCCTAAATCTATCCCTTTTTCAGCCATTAAATTAAATATAGCTGTCGGCATATCCCTTGTAAAGTTACCTAGTATAAATTCAGGGTTTAAAGATGTTATAACCTTGCTCAAATATCTATTAATAACGGCAAATGAGTTTAATGCATTTTGAAATTGACTAGGAGTTGCAGAGGCCGTACCGTTCATAGTGTTAGCCATTGCTTGACTCATCTCAACAAACATCTCTCTACCATTAAAGAAAACATTAACTAAACCATTTTCATTTTCTGGCTTATTAAAACTATTTTTAAATGATTGTATTTTGTTTGTTGGTATTGTGTGAGTCTTCCAAACATTAGCGTTCGGATTCATTTGAGCAAGATTAAACAACCTCTGCTTTACTTTGTTTTTATTTGCATTTATTAAGACAGAATTTGCTAAAGATATTGACGTATCAAAAGGATTGTATGCTTTAGTAGTTCTTCCCTCCATCTCTAAAAAAGGATCTCCTAGCTTAAAACCAACACTTGAATCTTTAAGCTCCCTTTTCTTTTTGGCAACTTTTTTCCTTATCTCTGGATCTGCAAAACCTCTCAATGGAGCATAGTATTTAAATTGCTTTTCATATGAGTCAATTAATTCTTTACTGTAAAGTCCACTTTCAACACCTCTATTTCTAGTTTCTTTTAACAGCTTTAAATTTTCCTCAACAGCTTCTCTTATATTTTTATTTTTTATCTGTTTATGATCAGGGTCAGCTATAGCTACTCCAGAATCATCAAGCTGAACACTTACGCCATAACGGCCAAGTATCTCTTTAGCTTCAATGTCTGTCATCCCAGAATTCTTATCTGACTTAATTCCCTTTTCTTTCGCTCTTTTGGAAAGCTCTCTATTTCTCTCTATAGCTGTTAAAGCATATAATATATCACCAAACTCTTCGTTGCTTATTTTTGCTTTTTTTAATAGACTAGCTACATTCTCCATTACAGCCCCTGTAGTCTTCTCCATCATAGAGTTCGTCTTACTGTCAAATAAAGAAAGAGCATTTATTAAATCTTGATTTTCAAGAATTCGCATTCCCTGTTCTTTTAAAGATGCTGTTACATCCTCCTGAAGCTTTATGAATTCTATGTATTTATCTTGGACTTTTCTTCTTGCGTCAATTATGAACTTACTAAATCCAGTTCTTTCAGTCTTTTGCCATTTTTTTGGGTCAGGTAATTCAACAGTTAAAAGACTTTCTATCAAATCAAAGTCTTCTACAGATTTAGCTTTACCCATAGAAACCTTTGATGTTTCTTTTTTAAACTCAGCAGAAGACTTCATAGCTTTTTGCTGACTAGCAGTTGTTTTTATTTCTTTTCCGCTTAATACATCAGCTAAAGCTGTTCCTAGAAATTGATCAAGAGTTAAGTTTTGAATGTCTTGAACAGTTAAATCTTTTGATAGTTTAAATTCTTGTTTAACATAATTCCATAGACCTAATAGCCACTCTTTAAAATTGCTATTTATTGCTCCAGATGTTATGGTTTCACCTTTATTACCGATAAGTATAGCTAAAGCTTCGTTTGCTGCTTTATCTACATCTCCATTAAATATTTCAAGTTGCTTTTTATATACATCAGTTTCTTTTACTAGTTCAACACCTTTATTGTATATGTCTTTACCTTTTTTTGTTGTTTGAAGAAAGTCAGTCCAAACGTGACCCATTTCGTGAATAGCCGTATTAAACAAAGCAGATTCTGAGTTATGAACTTCAGGATTTACATATATATTACCATTAACGGTTACTCCGTAAACAACTTCATTTCCTTTTAAATATTTTTTAACTCCCTCAGTGTTAATTATATCATTAAACTCTTTTAAGTTCACAGATAATGTTACATTTGGAAAAGATCTATTTAAAAACGAAACAATTTTATTTACGTTTTCAGGAACTGAACTTGTCATTGCGCCAACATAATCCAAAGAAGTTATACCTATACCTACACCTGATTCTTGTGATGTAATAGAAGGCCCAGATGCTTTAATTCCTTTTGATTCTTTAGCTAAAAGAGATTCAAAGCTTTTTTCATAAGTTTTAGGATATGCCTTATCCATAGGCACGGGATTTTCTAAAACACCTATAGACCGACCTTTAGCACCATACTTGTAATTTGGATGTGTTGTTTTTAAAACTTCAGGATTTAAAACATCAACTCCAACTAATGAAACCACACTTCCTATTGGAACATTTTTTAATTGAGGATCTGTAATTGTATCAGTTATGAATCCTATGTTTAATTTTGTTTTAGCTCCTTCTGGCTGTCCTTTTAAAAGAGCTTTAGGTACAGATTTACTTGGTTTCCCTGCCGATTTAGGCTTAATACCCGGAAGGTTAACACTACCATATGCAATCTTATTAATTAAAAGAACCCTTGTTGGTAAAGAAAGTGGGGAAATAAAATTGCTAGAAATTACTTGATCTATAGAAACTATATCTGAATTAGATATTTTAGATTTTATTACTTTATACTTACTTAATGTTTTTAAATTTTGTTTCGTGGGATTTTTATTTAATTTTTTAATTTCTAAATTAATTTCTTTTTTTAAAACACTAAGTGCATTTTTTCTATTCTTTGAAGGAAGTGTACTTATATTGTCTGCCAAAACCCTAAACGTAGCCTCATTAGAAAGCATAGATGATTCACCCATTTTAACTACGTTCATTGGAACTAACCCGTTATATTTAGGATTAGCTGACCACCATTTTTCATATAAAGATTTGTTTTCTTTAAATAAATCAATTGCTTTTGACACTGTATTGTTAGCTTGATCTTCCCCTACGTTTGCCCAAGCTATATTCTGATTGCCTTTAGTCCCATTAAATCCTATAGCTCCTTTAAGTTGATCTATTTTATTTCCAGTTTCGGGGTTAACCGTATCACCTGTAGTAAGTTGATCTGTTATGGTAAATATTGTCGGAATTCCGTCTACTATGCTTAATGTAGCAGGTTCTAAAGGAATGTCGGTTCTCTTGTTTAATTCATTAAGATTGATTGGACTTGAGGATTGAAAACCTAACTGAACTTCTTTGTTTGGAGAATCTATTTCATTTATAACGTCAGTTACTTCTGCAATATCTAATACGCTTGGTGATTCTGTTATTTTTTGTTGACTAGATTCTTGCTTTTTTGTTACAATAATTCCAGTCTTGCCAAATGTATTATTCTTTGTAACGGTAGCATCATCCCCAAGAAGTTCTTGTACATAGTCTACAAGTTCATCACCATCAAAGCCCTTTTGATATTGTTGCTCACCACTAACTTCTATTAAATAACTTTTTTCTTCGGGGCCTAGCTCAAAGTTTTTAGCAGTTGACACATCCCCTTTAAATCCTCTAGAGCTTATAATCGCAGTCCCTCCCTCATTAAGTTTTTCAAAAATATCCGTAACAATAAAGTCTCTGACATTTTTAGGTACGACATTTACTACATTGAGAGAAACAATAGAATCATATTTTTTATTTATATCCTTAGCACTAGTGTAAGTGGGTTTTGTTTCGCCTTCCCACTTTTCAGTATTAATTTCAAAAGACTCAACCTTGCGACCTAACACATCCGTCATAGCATCTGTTCCAACACCAAGTCCAGCCCCATAGTCTAATACATCTCCTTTTATTTCAAGGTCATTAATTATGTTAGCGGCTTTTACGTAGCTAGGTCTAGTGTTCTTTCTTTGAGTTCTACCAGAAGCTTTAGATAAATTATCGTCAATTTTAAGATCAGCATCTAAATCTGTTTTTAATCTAAATCTAGCATCTTGTACATCAGTTTGTTCGGGAGTAACAGCTGTTTCCTTTTTATTAAGGATGTTATCTCTAAATATTTTAGCAATTTCAACTCTTCTTTTTCTATTCTCAACTTCAAAGTATTCAGAAGCTACCCCTTCTGTTGGGGAGCTTTCTATGTCAGACATTATTTCTTGAACTTTTTGTCTGCTTTCTTTGGGAAGGTTTGAAAAAGCAACCCTAGCACTTCTTATTAATTTTTCTTTGAATTTCTTTTTGCTTACTAATTCTTTTTCTATAGCCTCTATACCTGCTTCAGTTTCTTCTGTAGCTAAAAAGCCCTCAAGCTCTTTAATAGCTTTATTTGTTTCTTTAAATGTTGAATTTTCATTGAGAAGAAAGTCAGGAACTTTATTTGCATCCATCAAAGTCTTTTCAGTTTTTTCAACCAATTCTTCTTCAGAAAGTCTTTCTGCTTCTGGTTTAGAATCGTTTTCTTCTTTTATATCATTAGATATCTTTTCATCTATAACAGCACTTTCTGGCAATGGCTTTCCTTTGGATACACTTTTTGCATACTCTACCATCATACCCGGAGCTGCTGGAACAAGCTCTGCAAATCCTTCTAAAAGTATTTCTCTCGGACTCAATTCGTCTCCAGCCACTAACTGACCTGAAGTTTCTCCTGCCATTCCTAAGCCCATTTGAACTCCAACCTCTCCTAATGCAGATGCAGTTTTACTGCGCCCAGCGGCCCTTAATCCTTTTGCTATTTTACCACCGGTTCCTCCAGATATAGCATCAAAAACAGCTATAGGCATACCTCTCTTCAAAGCGTACTGCCTTGCCTCTTTCATTTTTTCAGGATCATTAAAAGCACTTTCTAGTCTATCATCATCGTATATGTCAACACCAGCTTCTTGAAGAGAAGACATCATAGAGTTTGCATATTCAATAGCCAATGATGTTGCTCCAGCAAAACCTGCCGTAGCTCCCGCAGCTGATCCAACAACAGGGACAAAGCTTCCAACTCCTGCTCCAACAGCAGCACCAGCAGCACCAACTGGAGCCGCAGCACCAAAACTAACTAATGACTGACCAACAGCTCTTATTGCATCTAATGCAAATCCAGCAACTAAATTATCACTTTGAAGAACATCTCCTTTTTGTGCTTGATTTTCCTTAAGTACTTTATTGTAATATACTAGCTTATCATAATCAAGGTCTCCGCCAGCTTCAGCTTTTGCTACTATCCTAGCTAACATACCTGATGCTATGCCTGAGTTTATTATTTTTTGAACTTCATTAGGATTATCATCTACAATCCAAAAAGAATCCATATCGTCTTCAACTTCTTCTTTTATTTCTTTAACTCCTGAGTTAGTAAACATTAAAGAGTCAGAGACTTCTGGCTCAGGAACAGCTGTTTGAGTGCTATCTATATTTGAAAAGTAGTCTTGAGCTTTGATTACATAATCTTCACCAAAGTCAGAATCAGTTCTTAGTAAATCTAGAATCTCGTCTTGACTATAGCTTTGAGAAATCTCTTCGAGTTGAGCAAAAAAATCTTCATCATTCATATCAAATATTATAACTATTTAAATGTAGTATCTGCTCCTACTCTTTCTATTTCTTTTCTTAAATCGTTAATCTCTCCCGGTATTCTATTTTTTCTTAATTTTTGTTTCAGAGTTAAAGACTCACTATTCTCTAAAAATTTTCTTTCTTCTTCAAGTTTTTGAAGCTCTGATCCTAATGTCTTAGGGCCTCCGGCACCCTTAAGTTCTTTTTTTAATCTATCATAATCCTCATTTGTCATAGATCTAGCTTGGCTTAATAAAGCCTTAAAGTCTTTAGTCAAAGGAAGTTTTGATTTTCTATTTCTAACAAAACCTAAATCACTTTTTTTAATTCCAGCTAAATTATTGATATAAACTTCTTTTTCTATAGGAGTCATTCCAAGTGTTTGTTTATCAATTAAAATTTTAAGATTTTGTTGTTGATCAATTGATAATTGTTCAGGAGTATTATTGCCTCTTTCTACTAAAGAATTTATAAGCTCTATACTGTTTTCATTAGAAACAATGTCTCTTTGCTCGTCTTTAAACTTTTTAATTTCTGCGTCTCTCTCTTCTCTAGAAGCAAAATCTAAGCCTTTAGACTTTTTAAACACCTCTGGTATTCTTTCAAGAGCTGATTTGTATTTTTCCCTTACACTCTTTTTTGATGTTTTTAAACCTAACAATGGGCCTCCTTTTTCCGTATATCTCACTCCAATCCTAGACAAAACATTACCGTCAGATGCAGCAGCCAACTCATCTTCGTATTGATTAAGAGTTCTGGCTAGCTCTTGTTTTTTCAAAATATCTTCATCTGATTCGACTAATTTGCTACCAGTATCTGTTGATGGATCTTCTTTCGGCTCAGAATTTAAAGTGTTTACATATTTTTTCCATTCACTTGCCTTCATTCCAGTCTCTAGTTGAGCATTTAAATTGGGTATGTCATTTTCAGAAATATAATTCGTTTCTACTAACACTTGATTAGAAAGAGGATCTTCTGACTTAACCCTTTTTTCAGTAACAAATTGTTTTTCCCCGTCAACAATTTTAAAACCAGTCAATATAATTTGTTCGTTGTCTTTGTTTGAAACAACAATAGGATCAAATGTAAAATCACCAGTATCTTTACCTTGAGGGAGTACGTCACCCTTAAGGGATTCTGTTCTTGCTCTAGTATATTCCGTTGTTGCTATCTGAGATGGAGTCATAGAAGTTTGCTGAACTAAATCCTTTACGCCTTGAGAAATTCTTTGTTGAAAGTCAGGTATATATGATTCTTTATTTTCGTTTATAAACTCAGTACTATTAACTAACCTAATGTCTTCAGGTTTTAATTTACCATCAACTCCAATATCTCCTTTAGATATGCTTTCAGCAAGAAGGGCGTTAAGCTTTGATGGTTCATCTAAAAAGTTATTTTTTATTGCTCCAGATAACCACTCATTAAATTCTTTTTCTTTTAAAATACCGTTTTGATCATAAAAATCATTTTTCCTTGAATTAAAAGCTTTTACAATTTTATCTACATACGAATCAGCTGTTTTTATTTCTTGTTTTACCGCAAGAGGAATTCTACTTTCTGGATTCGAAACCATTGCAAACAATTGCTCAACTGTTCTTTTATTATTTGCATCTGAATTTAAAATATCTACCCCCTCAGCTGAAGATATAGCGTAGTTTGATGGGTTTAAATAAAAGTCTTTTCTTAACTCTTGATGACTGTTAAAATTTGCCTGAGCTGCTCCTGCTTTTTTTACCCAATCTCTGTAAGCACGATCAACTTTAAGTCTTAATTTAGGGTCATTAGGGTCTACAGCGGCAGCCTCTATAGTGTCAGCAAAAAAATCAGCAGCCCCTTGAACAATGTCAATATCTCCGGGAAGATAACTTCCCTGAATATCTTCAAACTTAGAGAGAAACTCTTGACCTTTTAATTCATCTTGCTCTCTTTGTTTTCTTAAATTGTAGTCAAGCTCCGCAAAATTTGGCAACTTAAGTACTCCTGATGGTATTACTTTAGCCATTACTTATTCTTATTAAATTTTTTCAAAAGCTTACGGAAATAAGCACTTTCCTTACTTAGTTTAGCTTGCTGTTTAGGGTTAAGTATTACTTCTCCCCCTGTCATCTCTCCTACCTTGACACCTTTCTGAACTATATCTATAGGGTTTGTATCGTGATTAAATGCACCTTTAGTCATCTTACCACCCTTTTCTAAAAATCTAGTCCTACCTCTGCCAAGAATTCTTTCTAGCTCTTCTTCTTCCAAATATTTATCTAAAAGAGGATTTCTTATTGAATTAATTTCAGAAGACCTTTCGACAAAAGAAGATGCGTCTCTTTGTTCTGGAAGATTTATTTCTCTAGAAACTGATTTAGTCAGTGGCTGTTCAGTTATTGGGTCAATTTTAGAGGATTTTTTAATAAGAGAAGATGTGTCCTTCTGTTCTGGTGTAAAATCAGATATACCTGATACGTTTTGAGATATAAAATCACTTGAATCTATATCTGTAGGTGTAACAGATTTATCTTTTTTATCTGAATACATAGCCATCAATCCTGCTTGACCTAATGCGCCACCAATGTTTTGAAGACCTCCTTCAACAGCTGCTTGAGCTGCACCTAAGTCCCTTTGATAAGCAGATATATTTCTACCAATTGCTCTTTCACTACCCATAGCAGAAGACCTTAATGCATTCATTTGGTCTTGCTGTCTTTTTGCTAAAATGTCTATAGTGCCTTGATCACCAGCCCTTACCATTCCCGGTAACGAACCTACCAATGCTCTACCACCACCCGCTTGAGCAGCCGCAATCCCTGTGGCTAAGTTTCTATTTAGTTCGTCTAACCTTCTTTCTTCAAGCTCCCTATTTCTAGACAGCTTAAGCATTTCGGCATACTCAGATGGCTTTTCTGTAGATGGCTCTTCTAGCCCCTTAGCCATTTCTTGGCCTTGAATAGTTTGATAAATACCTAGTCCTGCTTGAAGTGCAGGTAAAACAAACATCCCTCCTGCTATGTATTTTTTTTCTTTATCTTTTTTCTTTGATCGCATAATACAAAGGTAATTATTATTGTCCTAATTGGTTAGCCAGATTAGACTTAGAGAATACGGTGTTTACAGCGTATAATTCTATCTCTGAAGTAGAACTGTTGGTTAGTTTAATTTTTGCATAGTAATCACGAATCTGATCTCCCTCAACAGACCCCGTTGCTATTGCTACAACCTCGTCACCGTTAGCTAATCCAGAAACAGTTGAAGCGCAAGTTATTTTAGTTCCTGTAGGTACAGAAGATATAGTGTTACTTATAGAAACAAGAGTTGTTCCACTTATTTTATAAAGAGCCGCACCCATTGGGAATGTTATGTAGCTTATATCACTACTAAAAGTTATATCAGTACCTGTAACATCACTAACAGCTCCTAAAGCAAATACTTCTGAACTACCAGATAATGCTGTTATTGTTGAACTTCCAGTATTAGCAGAATCATCTCTTGGTATTGAGGCATACCAGTTACGTTCACGCTTATCATAAGTTGCTTCTAATATATTAGCACTTTGATCTGTGTTTGTAATTAAAGTAGTCCAAGCATTCGTGCCTTCTAAGCTTATAGATTCAAAGGTCTTAACCATAGATGCATTGGCAGCTGAAATAATTTCTACAACAGAATTATATGCTGTTCCATAATACGTGTTTCTATTTACATCAGTACTATGCTTCCACATAGCTCCAGCCTTAAATGTATATAGTAGAGAGTCTATGCTTATAATGTTCTCTGGATCAAAAGAATACAAAGTAGTCCACACATTAGAACCAGCATCGTATCCTGCGGTGAATCCACTAGCATCATTTGAAGCAGTTCCAAAGGCAGCTGTAAAGTTTCCGCAATCTCCGGGAAAAGTAAATGTTCCTTTAGATACATTAATTAATACAGGAATAAAGAAGTTATATGATATATCTGTCGCTATACCGTATAAAGCTGTTGGCGTAGTTCCTATATACTCTTCTCCTAAAACAATTGGCTGACCATCTACAAGTCTATCTAAGTATATAACAGCATTTATGCTATCGTCAAAATTATCACACACATTATCAAAATCTCTAAACTCAGTATCTGCTTTAAATATTTGGTTGTCATCATAAATGATTGATCCAAATACAGTATTGCCAGCACCGTTTGTTTGAAGATCAAATGCATAGCTAGTACCCCCATCAGAAACAGTCACTGTGGCTTTATCTAAAGATTCAGTAGATATAATGTATTCATTGTTTTCTACGTCAAATCCACCAATAACTTTCTTTACAGAAGCATTCTGAACTAGGTTCTCAAACTTAGTCCAAAAGAACGTATCCATCTTAGCATCACTAATAGCTGTTATCCCGTCTCTTGATATCCTTATTACTGCACCATTTCTTATATCAGCAAAGTAAATACGACCCTCATTAACTGCTACTGACTCTGGATTGTCATTGACCCCATACTCTCCTTGATAATAAGAAGGATTGCCTACAACATTGGTTGAAACAGCTAAGTTCTTTTCCCCTGAAGAAAATTCAACAAGGTTTCTATTTACAGGAAATATTCCACACTTCTTATCTTGAATAAACACAACGCTGTCATCTCTATTTACCATATAGCGAACAGATCCGTGTATATAGTTTAAGTCATAAAAAGGTGCTAGTGTTGGATTGAATGAAGATAAACCAAGATTGTTAACGTCAATCAAAAATGCGTCAGAATACGTAACAGATCCCGTTCTATAAACCTGTTTAGCATCAGGAAGTACAGAGAAAGGTCTACCTATTGATGTATTCTTAGAAGTAAAGAAATCAGAAACAGCACTAGACTCAACATATCTTATTAGATAATTAAAGGATTTTGCATTTTTTCCGTATCTAAGCTGTCTTAACCTAAAATAAATATCGCCTTGATCAATATTAATTACTGTCTCTGAAGAATTCTGTAAGTTAACAGTATATGTTTGCCCTTGAGTAAATAAACCAAACTGAGGAACAGCTTGTATATGATAGTTGTATATACCACTAACAAAAGGTATTGCGTTTGCAACAACGAATCCATTACCCGAAGAGTCTTTCATAACATCTCCGGGATACATAATATTATTACTTCTAAATTCAAGAGGTGTAGCTGGATTGCTAACACAAAGAATAGAGTACGAAGGAATAGACGTTCTGTCTCCTATCATTGATCCATTAGCTCCAACAGAATAAGACTTACCTATTTCGTAGTAAACCTCGTCTTCCGCTTTTTTTCTTATGTTATATAGTTCAATAACAGCCTTATCATCCCAATTGTCTGATCCAGCAATAATGCTGTCTTTGTCCCAACCTGCTTGTGATTTATTTTTTATAATTAAAAACCAACCTGTTGTGTTATAAGTCTTGTTTTCACTTGTAGAATCTAATATTGGATTTGTTGTAGAATCATCTTCAAAGTATTTATACCCAACGACATCAAAAATTATATCAGAGGGAAATGTAGATCCTCCGTGAGACACAACACGAAGTTTATCTCCCTCTTTAAATACATACTCTAGGTTAGCTCCTTTAGATTCTTTATATGAATCATCTTTTCCTTCTAAAGATCTAAATGATAGATAGAATATATCGTTGTTTTGGCTGTTGGAATTTGCTGTTATAGCGGAGGTGTTGTTAGCAAAGTAACCTCTTATAACACTATACTCTAAATGAGTGCCAACCGTACCAGACTTAGCGTATACAGGACTCCACTTTTTAGCCCAACTAGGTGCTTTGCTTTTAATTCGCATAACAATATTAGCAACACCTTTGTTTTGTCTGTCTCCATACCAATCTACAGTAACATCACCAGCTTCTTGAACAGCAGAAGACCTATTTCTGTCATCGTAAAAAACAACACCTAAGCTATGTGTAGATCCTGATTTAAATCCCTTTAATCCTTTTGTGTCAGATATTATAAAACTTGATGATTCAATAACTTCACTTTCAAATGAAGTTGAATTCATAGTAGCTACTATTGATCCTGCTGATTGAGGAACAACTTCAGATCCATCTGATGTTATTTCAACTTTTTGATATGATATATAACCATAATTATCAAGAACAATTATTGGCGTTGATGAAGCAAAATTAACAGGTGCGTTAAAGTTTTCAGAACCAAAACCAAGAAGTGTAGCTTTGTAAATATTTTTAATGTTTATCGTAGAAATACCTAAAGATGCTGTTACTATAAGTTTATTTTGAGCATTTAGAATTCCAGAACTAGCTAAAGAAACAGAACCTGTTCCATTAAAATTAAAAAACCTTCTAATCCAATTTGCTTTAGATATATCTGTTCCTCCATATTCAGTTCGAACACCACCAGCACCGTTTTTACTTTGACTGTTTAATCTAAGGCCTGCCGCATATTTAGCGTCTTTATCTTTTGAGTCTAGTATTACTGTATAAGACTTAGCGATTGTAGATGACACTAAAGATGCAACTCCAGCTCTTGTTGTTCCTGCGGGTATAACAACAGTTTCTGAAACACCTATTGGTGCTGTGTCTAAAGTTATATTATCTTTTAAAACACCTGCTGCATTCGCTTGAAGTAAATCATCATTTAACTCAACCCAATTTAAAAGTAATCCCTCTGTATCTATAGAAAGCCTATCTAAAACAAATGAAAAGTCTATATTTAATAAAGAGTCTTGCGCTACAGGATCAGTAATTGAGCTTAAATCAAACTCAAGAGTCTTTACAGGCCCATTAGGGTTAGAGCCGTTATCTACTGTTATTGATTGTACTCCGGGTCTTAAATAATAATTAGGAAGTAAAGCAATGTCGTTATCTTGATTCGCATAGCCTTCTAAATAATTACCTAAAAATAAACGACTTCCACTAATTGTCTGTGATTGTGCTTTTAAAGGGACAGCGTCATATAGTTTGTCTGAATCCGTTGAGGGTATAAAATTATATAGTTGATTGTTATTGAAATCAACAAATAAAGTTGCAGACGTAGATAATGAAGGATTGTTTATTTCATCAATGATAAACAAAGGCCCTGTATTACCTTCACGAGCTAAAACCTCAATGCGCTTAACGTCCGCTACACTGGTCTGTACAGAAACCCTTATTGTATTATTCTTTAGTTTCTCTGCATCAGTTATTAAACCGTCCTTTAATTGCTGTTGACTAACTGCTAGTTCACTATACTTAGATATAGCAGAAACTTCTCCGTCAAGATAAATATAACGATAGGCAAATTGATATGTGTTTTCGTATATGTTATTCTCTTTAGAAGAAGAGTCTGTTATAAACTCAAAAGTAGGTGGGTCTAATGGTGGTTTTTTAGCTAATGTTATAAATTCTAACTTCTCCGCATCAGATCCGCTGTTTAATACTGAAGAATATCCCCCTCTTATCGCTCTAGAGACGTTTAATTTCTTTGGTGATGAAAGACCATCGGTAAAGTATAAAAGGCTGTCCTTGTCTAAGTTTCTAATAATGTCTGCTTGGACTAGAGTGTCTTTCTGAAATGATAAAACAGAATCTCTATACACCAACTCAGCCTTACCAACAGCAGTAGTGAATCTATATATGCTATGCTTTTGAGTTGAGTTCCAAACAAAGAAGATAACAATGCCATCTTGAAGGTCAGCTACAGAACCAACAACCTTGTTATCTCCCGTAGGAAGAGCGTGTGTCTTAGCTTGCCAGTTATTGCCCGCTGCAAAAGAAACAGCCCCATTGCCATATGCGTTTTTAACAATACCTCCATCTCCATCTTGATCTGCCGATATACGCACATTTAGCGCATCAGTCATCTCTATGTTTTTGACTAAACGAGCATCGTCCTCTTTATTAAGGTATCTGGGGATTATCTTATCTATAGCCATAGATTAGTATTTCGGGCTTTGAACAAAGTTCTTTCTAATCGTCTTAAGAGCTTCTTCCTTAGAGAAGGCTTTTAGTCTTGAGTTTGCTAATCTGCGTTCATTATAGTATTCTTGTCTAGCTCTTTGCTTTTCTACAGCAGGAACATTACTCTTTCTCTCCACTAGTCTATAGTATATATACGCTCGAATAGCTTGCTCTGCATAAACGTGAACGCTTGGATTAGTAGCCCTAGCCTCATCAGCGATGTACTCCATATATACAGATGTTACACTTGTGCCTAGAGTAAGCTCTATTCTATTCTCTTCTAAGTTAATTCTATACTCTCCATTATACTTACCTCCACCGTATCCATAAATCCTTCCCTCTGCTCCCAGAAAGTTTCTATAGATAAAGTCGCTATATCCTAACATATAGTCTGGCAAATCTCCAGAGCTGTTGGCTAATAGGTTTTTGTTATTGTTTTCTCCAAATATGTACACCAATCCATCCTCTCCTACAACACCTAGCTTAAGCATATCTACGTAGTCGGTAGGTAGTGTAATGGTATCTGTTGCACTTACGGCTATATCAACAGCTTTAATACGCTTCATAATATCAAACCCTAAGTCTCTTATTCCTCGAAGAGCTAAGTTTCTGATTGTTGTATCAGATGCGTTATTCACATAGTCATCACTGTCAATTGAAAAAGTGAAGTCAGTTAGTATTTGTTCTAGGGATACTGTATTTCTAGCCATCTCTTATGCTGTTTTTTCTTCGTTGAGACTAAAGGTATATACATCCTTATCTCTTAGGTTTATACCAATAAGTTTTGCCATTTCAATAACTAATTCAGCGAAGTAATAATCGGGTAGTTCAAAGTCAATGCTGTTCGCAGCACTATACTGCTCTTGACCCGCTACAACAGTATATCCAAACTTAGGCTGTATAGTTGATTTAGCTCCAGTGGTAGGAACAATTCCTTGAGGTATCTTATAGTATCTCATAACTACACTTGTTAAGCTAGTAGGAAATACTTGAATATTAGAGCTTACTAATACTACAGGGTGAGTTGCAGATGGAGCTGATAAAGTTGACCTTAATATATAATCAATCTTTTCTTCATCATAAACAATCTCTACGTTCTTTGCGGGATCATCTGTAGTCTTTATAGATATTACCCTCGCTAAGTCCGAAGGCTTGTCTCCAGCACCAGTTGATAATGCTACTGTAGCTGTCTTTGAGAAAACAGATAAATCTTCACTTGCTTGCTTTACACGAGACTTGTCTCTTCCCGCATCAGACTGTGCATTACGAATTCTTTTATTTAATGCAGCATCACTAAAGAGCTTATTAAATAGATTCATCTGAGCTACCGATGCAAAGCTGTTAAAAACAGCTGGAGTAACGAAGCCTCTTTGGTCTTTGTTGACCAAATTTTTAAGTGCTGAGTATACTTGATTTACGCTTGCCATTGTTGCTAAACTATTTATACAAAGATAGTAAATAGAAAGAGGCCACCTTTGGGGCAGCCTCCTTCGTAACAACACACTATTAATCCCGATGTGGGATTACGTAAAGATACTAATTATGCTTCAGCCTTATCGACCTCATTTTTAATAGTTTCCAACGTGCCTGATCCTTTTTCTGTTAAACAAAACTGAGTCATAACTGAAACAGTGTCTTGACCAACAGGTGTAGCGATAATAAATCTATTGCTATCAAACCAGTACATACCATCATCTTTAGATTTTAATATCTGAAAGTCAACAGCTTTCTTGACAACTGACCTTACTTGAACAGTAGGGTTATCAAACAAACCAATAAACTTTACAGGATTGCTTTTTGCCTCTAACAACAGTTCTCTTTTTATCTCAGCATTTTTTTGATCTGTTCCAATTCCTAAGTAAATAGCTACAGGAAGTAAGTCACTTATTGACTTTGATCGAACTAAAGAAATAGCATCGTGTAAGATGAACTCTGTGTCTAAGTCGACTTCAGCCTCTTTTTCTGTATTTACTTCTTGGAATATACTTCCTCCATTAGCTTTATTAAAAGGATGTAAATCTAAAAAATCTTGAAGATTAGGCTGATTGGGTTGTGTTCCAAGCATACCTTCTTCAAATAGAACGTGAGAGCGTATTGCGTTATCGCTTTGCTCATCAGCAAATATAGAAGGTTCATTTGGACAGTACCTTATCTGACGATTCTTACCTGTCTTTTCATCAAAGATAATAGCGTCACTTCTCATTCTAAAAAGAACGCCTCCGCCAGTTGGTATAGTATAAATTTTGGGTTTACGTACTTGTACGCTTTCTGCTTTTTTAGCCGCAGGGGCTTTTGTGGACTTTGCCATAATTAAATATAATTAAATGTTTTATAAAAAAGAGAATAGAGAGAGACCGAAGTCTCTCCCATCCCCTATAAAAAAGATTACGCTTTCTTTAAGATAACGTGCTGGTTAGCAGCTCTAGTAACTAAGTTACACTCAGTACGGTAGTTAAACTGTAAAGAGTCATCGTTAGTGTTAGAAACGCCCAAGATAGAACCAGTCATCCAATGCTCCATCTCACGAGAGTAGCCATTGCTAGACTTATAGTTCATCTCTAAAGCAGCAGCCTTAGTTCCTGTCTTTGGATCAGAAACAGTAGTCAAAGGAATCATAGCTCCTTGATACTTAGATCCTGCCAACAAAGTAGGCTCGTTAAGAAGCTTCCAAGAGTGCTTATGGAAACCATAAGATCCTCTCATAAATGAAGAGAAACCTAATTTGATTGCCATATCCTTGTCATTGTTGAATGCTCCAAATTGACTTGCAACACCAGCTGTAATATTATCAGCAGTGCTAGTACCAGCAGCGATAATGTCATCAAACTTAAGATCTTGCGCACGATCACAATAAACAGCATATTCAGCAGCAGCTCCTTGCTTGTCTAAAGCAACGATCAAAGAGTCTAAATCTTCGATGTCGTGAATTGCTTGCTCACTACCAGAAGCAGCAGTAGTTACGATACCACGATTTTCAATAGCACTGAAGTAACCTTCAGATCCATCTCCATATCCAGTAACACCTGTGTTAGTGATTTGCTGTCCCAACAACATCATCATCTCTCTCTTATCGATAAAACGCTGACGAGTGTCATTCTCAGACTTGATGTACCAACGGTAATCACCATTTCCAAGATTAATCCAACCTACGTTTGTAGCTTGAGATCCAGTAACCTTATAAGTCTCTTTGATGATCATATAAGGGTTAGTTCTCTTGACCACGTTGCTTTCCAAGTAACCAGAGTTCTGACTAGTTCCTTGAGCAAACAAGTTACCCACGATAGGGAAGTTTGCCGAAGAAGCAGCAAGGTTAGCACTCAAACCACCAGTTAATAAAGAGTGACAAGTTGCAGTTGCAGAAGCAGCATAAGTAGTTTCACCTGCACCAGCAACAGCTGTTACGATGAAACGATCTACTCCTCCAACAAGAATAACGTCATTAACACGAAGAGGCTTCTCTGTGTTAGTTGCCATATTCATTGTGAAAGCAGTTGCATCAGCAGCAGCTGAAGCAGCAGGAGTTCCTTTTTGAGCCGGGTGTAGACGAGTCTCTTCCCAGTATTGAACTTGATCAGCTGTTCCGTTAGACTTAACAGCTCCAGTTAGTTGAAGGAATCCGGTGATACCTTGATCACCATATGTTTTAACGAGTGCGTCCCTGTTATCAGGTGCGTTTATCTCATCAATAAAGTCTCCTAAAGAGACATATTTTTCTGGGCTTAACCGACGAATCGAATTAGGCGCAAAATCAGTAGGGCTTACAGTTGCCATAATTATTTATTTTTTAGATATTATTATTAGATTTTAAACTTTAAAGATGTATCCTTGCCCAAAGCATCTAAAATCTGCTGTCGGACATTATCAACATCGCTCTTATTGCCAGTCGGTTTCGGGCCTGAGACATCAACGTTCGCTGTCTTTTCAACTAACTTACGCTGTCCATCACTCAATCCTTGATTGTAGATAGACTTTGCGATATCGTCAATGTTGTCAATAACTGTACGATGTGCGTTTAACTTCTCAAAATCCCAATCCCCGTCTTGGCTGACGTATTGGTCAAAAAACTGATCTAGATTTTCGTTCTTTTTCTTTAATTCATTACGGTATTCTGGTTTAATTCCAAAGTTGAATTCAGAGTCTCCTAATTCGAACGTCAATGCATCCAAAGAGTCTACTTCATTCGACATAGTCTTAATCCATTCTTTTGTAATGGGGCTTTGAACTTCTTCTGTCTCAGCTTTCTCTTCCCTTACAGGGGCCTTGTACGAGTCTCTGACTTGTTCAATATCCTTCCGGGACTTTTGTGCATCAATCTTGAGCTGTAATTTAGAGAGCTTAATCTCATCTTCTGAGTGTAAGTCCTCGTCCATTTTGTACTTTGAACTCATTAACATATCTATTTCCGTCTGGTCTAGATTCGGATACTCTACTGCCATTTGCAATTTGACAGCCGATAAATCGTCCATTTCGGAGGGATTTAACGATTGGTAAGTGAACCAGTCTTTAGGATCTCGACCTGTTTCTGATACAAAATCAGCGATTGCTTTTACTCGCTCATCGATTTCTGCGGGTTGCTTTGAAGCACTTAGTAGCTCAGAAAGTTGATCTAGGCTGTCGAGTTCGAGTCCTAGCTTTTCGCTAACGAACCCAGTCACACTAGTTTCAAATTCCTCCTGAGACATCTCAGGCTCCTCTGCGGATTTCAAAGAACTTTGAGGCACGGCTGCCTCTTCGTTGTTTAAAGCAGTTTCAGGGGCCGTCACCTCTTCAACTGTTTCTTTTTGCTCAACCTCAGCGGCTGGCTCTTCTGTAGGAACAGCAGTCTCCTGCTCTTCTTTAACTTCTGCCTCTTCAGAGACATTTTCTGTAGCCTCTTCTGAAACAGTTTCTTCAGCTTGAGGTTCTGCATTTAAAGCACTAGCGTCAATTATCTCAGGTTGAGGCTCTTGTGTTTCACCACTAGGTGAGTCTTCAAGAGTGTAGCCACTATTCTTTAATGCTTCTTCTAAAGGGTTATCCATATCAAATAAAATTTAAATTACATATATTATATGCAAAATTAAATAATATACTTGTGTGTAATCAGACCGTCCTTGTTATAAGCTATTTAACGATGTTTTTTGGTTTTTTTAGCAACCTTCTTTGGTTGCGGAACATATTGCTTTCCTTTTGCTGTTCCTTTTCTCTTTGCTCTTGATGTCGCTGCATATTCAGCAGAGCTAAGTTCTTTTATTGCTGCCGCTGGAAGATATCTCTCTCCAGTCTCTGATGACTTCTTTCCAGACTTAGTCCTCCAGTTCTGCTTAGTCCAGTCTCTTAATGATTGCTGTGGGTTCTTTCGTGCCATTAGCTTTTGTATCCGCCACCAGCGGCTTTATATGCTTTAGCTAACATCTGTGCTTTTCTTGCAGACCACTGTCCGGGTCTTCCGCCTTTAGATCCAGCCATTATTCTTTTGAATATTCTTTTTCTCATACCGGGCTTAGTGTAGTTACCAGCCTCGTTTACTTTAGACTTTACCTTACCCCCACCTTTGTATTCTTTCTTAAGTACTTTCATTACCACTTAACTTTATTAGCCCAATAGGCAGCAGACATTTTGCCTTTGGCTATGTTTCTTCTATGACGAGCTTTAAAAGACTTTCTTTTTGCTTTCATTCTATCTGACTCTCCAGCTTTAGGCTTACCAGCAGTACTAGCTCCCTGCTCTCCGAATCTAATTAATCTTATTTTGTCTCCCACTTTAGCAAGAACAAGATGAGACTTTTTAGGATGAGAAGGTGTCCTCTTAGGTTTGTTAACCCCAGATAGACCATATCTCTTCAGCATATTTTTTACTCTACTGTCCATCAGATATATTAAAACTTATTTATTGTTTCTTGTATTTCTTCAACAGGAACGTGGATCTTCATATCTAATCCTGCTGTCCAACGATCAACCTCTTTGTTATCTAAAAACAATATAAGAGTAGGTACATTCCTAATCTTCATTTCTTTTCGTTGAACAGGATCGTTTTCTATGTTAATCTTACTTTTGTTTACATTAGATAAAGAGTTAAACCCTTTGTATGAATTTTTTAAATTAAATGGAGCGTTGTATTCCACTATTACTAATCCTTCATCTTTAAATGCATTAATTTCCTTAAGAGTACTTTGACTATTAAAAACTAATGTCATCATTAAAATGAAGAAGAAGTTTTTCATCGGTTACTAACCTTTAATTCATATAGCCGATCTTCTATGCGGGTCATCTGATCTTTTATTTCAGATATGTCTTTTTTCGTTTCCATAACAGCTTCTCTTACTAGCTCTTCTTTTAACTCATATTCTGTTCTTGAGACTACGGGCAAAGGAAGTTCTTTAGCTATCTCTATGTCTTGCTTTAAAGTTGCATATCCAGATGCTGCCGCTGCTACAGTAAAACCTATTGCGATTAAAGCTTTTATAGAAATGCCTACTATGGTTCCTTCACTAAACTCGTCGAATCTATCTATAGCAGATTTTTTTCTCATTTCTTTCCTGCGAATTTTTCAAGCCCTGATATTCCAAAAGAGCCAAGTGTAATTAATAAAAACGAATTGTAAATAAATTCATTAACGACTAAATCTTTACCAACCCATCCAGTAATGACATCAGCCATAATAACAATCAACATTACAGCAAAAGAAAGAAATCCAATTATAGTTTTCTCGTTCCAATCATTGCTATCTTTAAATATCTCTAAGAATTTTTTCATATAGCAAAGTTAATGCAAAAAAAAAGCCCCTCTAGGGGGCTTCTTCAACCTTTGATATGAAGCTGTTACTTAACCTCCTCAGCTTCTACAGGAGTAAATTCACCAGTGTCTAGGTTAACAGTTCCGTCACCGTGTTCTTCCAAGATAACCTTACGTGCTTCAGCCATCTTTTCTTCTAGTTCTGTATGAGAAGATATAAGAGTAGACTTTCTTGCTTCAAGCAAAGAGATAGCACCAAGTTCTTGTTGTATTTTATTCATATCAGTCTGAATAGACTTGATAGATTCTAAAGATTCTTTTTTTATTTTTTCCATTGTAATGAATTTTTATATTGCAAATATAGTTTATATGAAGTTAACTTTCAATAGTTAAAGTTACAACTTTTGGAGATACCTTCTCTTCTATCTCAGAAGCTATGTTTGCTTCTATCCTAGTAACCTCATCTGCTCCTAGAGCGGTTTTACACCAAGCTGTTACTTCAGCATTAGTTAGTTTGTCAACAGCAATAAACTTTGAAGGGTCTATTGATTCTGTTGAAATAGATACTGTACCAATACAGCTAGACATATATTCAACATCAGAAACAGTCTTAGTTCCTTGAACTGACCAATGTATGTTAAATACAACATCAATTAATTCAGTTCCAGAAGCATCAAATTTTGTATAGCAGTCTAAGGTTCTGCAATTCCAAGTATATTTAACGGCCATAATAATTTTTTTACAAAGTTAATGAATTTATGCGTGTTGAGTTGATGAAGCTGGAGTTCCAACTTGATTAGATAGATTGTAAGCACCATTCGTATCTAGCCCTAAGTCTCCCGCATCTTCAAACCTAAATAAAACATTAGTGTAACTAAAACCATAATTGCTTTCATCTTGCGGTGCGCCACTATTATATATTTCGTTAACCTCTGTTGAGCTTAAACAGTTTTCATAAAAGTATGTAACTTCATCCCAACAAAGTCCAGATCCAAGTTCTGATGAATATGAACCTCCAACAACTAAATATTGTTGATCCCAAGTGATATTACTTAATGTGTGAGTCCCGCCACTTGTTCTTGTTAAAGCCGTTCCGTTCCAGTAAATATTTAATCTAGACGCTCCTGTTGCAGAAGAATCATATGTAATATCAAGTCGCATAAAGTTGTTTGCGTTAACATTTCCAAGAGTTAAAGGAATAGATATATTATTAGCATATAAAGCTGTTCCAACACCCCATTGTCTATTAGTAGCTATTCCCGTTGTGCTAGTGTTAGCTGAATTATTTAACTCATATACCCAAGTTGTTGTATTGGCGGTGGGAGATGACTCGTCTATCATTTGAAAATACAAAGTAGTTTTACCATCTGAAGTGTTAAATATATTTAAATTCCAACCACCTCCTACTGTACCGCCTCCTTGATTATTATAATTATGAAAAGCAGACATATAATAGTATATTGCACCTTCCGATCTAGGTAGTAACCAAGCACCATAACTAAACCCTCCAGAGTCATCGTTAAATTTTGGCTGTTCTTCAGATACGCTACTCCAACCATCTCCGTAAAGCATAGATCCAGCGTTTCCATCATCGGGAGGAAAAAAACAAGACTTAGTAGAATAACTACAAACAGCATTATGGTTATAATCATACCACTCAGATATCTTAGCGGGATTAGCACCATTTGGATAAGAAGGGCTACAGGTGTTTATAGTCCCGTAGTCTCCATTCTCAGCTTTGTCTAACTGTATAGCTGCTGTTCTAGAACGGCCTAGCTCTTCGTTTATGTCTCCTA
>Ga0181380_1000151_pt1 | contig 30136 bp, 26 predicted proteins | sample 3SPOviralmetaG_FD_130116 | JGI IMG/M metagenome (GOLD analysis project Ga0181380, IMG submission 130116) | Marine viral communities from the oligotrophic San Pedro Time Series (SPOT) site, San Pedro Channel, CA, USA - 3 SPOT_SRF_2009-08-19 | ecosystem: Environmental > Aquatic > Marine > Strait... | reverse complement strand
ATAACAGGCCATCTATCAGGAACAACAGCTGTGTTCACGAGCATCACAGCTCTGAGTAGTGTTGTTGACGTCATCGACATCAAGGTACGTGAATTGAGTGGATATGATATCATTGATGGTGATTTAAGAGTAGATGGTACAACGACAACAGATATATTACGACTCACAGAGGTTGACGATCCATTAGCTGTAGTAACATCCCCACGCACACGTAATTTAATAAACGATGACTCTACAGATGTTTCCCGCGCTTATGTTTATACGCATGCGATTAATGTAAATGGTGATTCGGATGTTAACATCAACGATGTTACTTTCAGTAAAGAATCGACAAGTGATGTTAATTGGGAGATAACAAATGCAACTGGGATATCCAATACAACAGAAACGACAACCACTAGTGGATTCATTTCAAACATATTAGATGATAATTACAGGTATGTAGTCGATGAACAGAGAATAATACTACATGGATTGACAATTGGTAAGCAGTATGCGTTTATATTATTCTCACAAGCATGGGACACAGATAATGTTCCAAAGAATGCTGTAATTTCTAGTACCACAAGCACACAAATATTACCTGTAAATCAAAACGAATTTAGTAACAATCAAAGTGATGGTCAAATATTTGAATATACATATACTGCAAATGATACTACCATTGAAATAATAATCTCACCTGAACCAAACTCAACATGGAATATATACGGATTCGCCAACCGAGAGATATGGAACAGAGGTTCAATGGTAGTTACAAGCAATGATTTATATAATCATGATCAAACATATATAAGTGTAAACGCTAATAGTGGGTTGTGGGATAGTGTTTACAGTTTTGTGAGTAGTGATAGTGCTACAAACAATACAGATTATAACAGAACATCATTTGTTAATTTGAGTGGTGATACGATAACAGGTAGTCTTTGTGTTACTGATGATGTTGTAATAACTGGTGTTACGATGTTGAGCAGTGAGTTATACATAGACGGTCATACAACATTTAACACTGGTGTTACCGCTGAAGATAATGTTTACATCAAAGGTGATTTGCGTGTTGATGGTAATGTGTGGTTGTTGGCGGGTATTGGTGATGTAGTTAACGTTGGTGAATCTGCAGACAATATAATAATGTTTCAAGCCCCTGTTGATAGTGACATCTACCCACTACAGTCTGCAACACGAAATTTAGGAAGCATCAACAACACATGGAATAATGTATATACTGAGAGTTTGGTATTAGGAGATCTTGTATTAACATCAGACGATCTAGATGGTGTGCAGGAGGTATTAACATCTGTTTCAGATGCTAGTGCGAACTGGAATGATTCATATACACATACAGTTAGATTGACCGGTGAAACGGAAGTTTTGACAGATAAAGTTGAGACGCTATATCAATATACAATTAGTAATTTCGATAACTCAACATTAACATATGAACCTAGCCTTGAATCGTACATTAACGATGAACATACATCAGGAGCAATAAACTTAGGTGATACGGTTATAATAGCTGCTACTAATACAGTTTACGTATTAGCTAAGAATGATGGCTTGAGTGTGAGTGATTGGGTGGTAGTTAACTCAAAACCAAATACATTATTTTATAGAACCAATTTAATTGATGGTGCAACTCTTGATGCGATTGATATTACAAGATACAAAACCGCAAAATATTCAATTGAGGTGGAGAGTGCTGGTGAGATAATGTTTACAGAAGTGAGCGTGATAACAAATGGTAACAAAGCAACATTAGTTGAATACTGTATTAATCACACAACTAATGATCCATTCGTTGAGTTTGAAGTCAATTTAAATCAACAAACAAATGAGTGTGAATTGTTATTTAAAGAGATACCAAATGACCAAACATTATGGTCACCAGCAGCATTGAGCTCTCAGCCATTCACTTGGTTAGATGCAGCTGATAGTACTAAAGTTGATGTTGATAACTCCGGTACATTCACTAGATGGAACAATAGTGGTAAAACGGACTTATATATGTGGACTAATGCAGGAGCAGAACCGCAGTATATTACCAGTGGTAATGAATTGCTCAATGACAAGAATGTATTTAAATTCACCGGAGATAGTGATTATTTAGAATCAGCTTATGACTCTAATGATTCTAGAGATAAGTGGAATAATGATCCTGTTGTTTGGTATCTCGTTTTCAAACCAACAGGTGTTAACAACTTTCATGATTATATGATCTGGTTTGAACAATCAACAGGTATGAATCTAGCTATCGTACCGGGAGATAATGATGAGTTTTTTGGTAAAGTTTGGATGAAGGAAAATGAGCTGGGCAATGGACCATATCCATTGACTAAAAGCTTCAGTGACACCGACTTAACCAATCAATGGAATATATTTGAGATGGAGATGAATCCAGTTAATAATAGTGTCAAGATATATTTGAATGGTATGTTAGTTGCTACCGGTGAGAGTGATTATGAGTTTCCAAAAACAGCAGAGCATATGTTCAGATTAAATGCAAACTGGTTAGGTTCACAATTTACGGACGGCTATTTAGCAGAATTTATAGTTTTGGAAGACTACCAGAGAGTGCACACGGAAGGATATTTAGCGTGGAAGTGGGGATTAGAGCACAAGCTACCAGACGATCATGCATACAAATCACGTCCACCACAAGCTGTGTGTACATTTAAAGGTAATCGAACCAACCTATTCTGATAAATGTACTGAAAATATATCAAATTACATATAGACTTGCATAAGTATTATTATGGCACTTAATAAACACTTCAAAGTAAAAGACACGATCACCGTCGGTCAGAGCGGGTTGTTCGGAAACACTGTTCAGATCGGAGACGGTACATACCTTAGCGCAGACCCAGCGATTGATGCCTGGGGACCAATATTGTCAGGTGGTAGAGATCTGAGCATGTTCATTGGTGATGGAATTGATTCCATCAGAGAAACAGTTGTTGCTGGTGGTTCAATCACACCTGATGATACATTAACAGTACGTGCACTTGCAGAAGCTGGTGGATTGCAATCTACATTCGGAGAACCCACACAAGGTGGATCTGCCATCGATTGGGACACAGTACCAGCCTCCGCTAACGGAGCAGTTACAATTCCAAGTCTAGCGCAAACAGATGAGGCTGGTGATTTAGAAGCTCCATATCAAGGAAGTATACAAATTCGTACACAGAACAACGGTAGTGCTTTGTATGATGGTACTGACTGGGTATCTAATGGTAAGTGGTCTACAATTGAGGCTCTCGGAGTACAAGGTTATGACAGTCCAATCTTCACAAACCTCACGTTAAGTGGTGATGGATTTACATCCGGTTCGGCAACATTAAGTGCTGCTAACACATTTTACATTGATCCTAAAAACGATGGTGATGTAGCTGGTAAGGTTATAATCAGAGGTGATTTTCAGGTTGATGGTGTAACAACCACAATCAACAGTACAACACTAGAAGTTGATGACAAAACAATTGTACTCAACAAAGGAGCGTTAGATTCCGTGAATGGTGATGGTGCTGGTATTGAGATCGATCTCGGAAGTTCATCTGTCGCTAGTATATTATATGATGCTACCAAATCAGAATTTGATTTCAACAAATCAGTAAACGTCACTGGTGGTTTAAGTGCATCTAGTTTTCTTGAGATTCAAGGCACAACTATACTGAACGACACATTGACTGTTGTTGGTGACAAACAAACAACACTCGGTGGTAGTTTGAAAGTTGATGGTACATTAACAGATTTAAACACAAACCTTGAAGTAAGTGGAACATCGCTGTTCAGCTCAACATTGACCGCCAATGGTGCTGCCACGTTTGTTAAAGAGGTTAGTGCTGGAACCACCTTACATGTTGATGGTGAATCTACACTCGCTAGCGCGATTATAGAAGATCTTACTGACACCAGAATTGTTCTTGCAGGTACAGGTGGAGCAATTGAGGACAGTGCTAACTTGACATTCAATGGCACACAGTTGGCGATCGGAGTTAATAAATTCACAGTACAGCAATCCACAGGTAATCTCTTTACAAATGGTGATGTAGACATCAACGGAACAACAAGTCTCAGTGGTGATTTTGTAATCAGTACGGATGATGCTGGAGTAGAAAAACTTAAAATAACACAATCCTCCGGTGATGTTGTCACCAGTGGTACATTGAGTGCCAAAGGTGTTGATATTGATGGTGATGCAGATATTGATGGTAACACCAAATTAAACACATTGTCAGTCAGCGGTAATATCACTTCCACAGGTAGTGCAAACACAATCAGTGGGACAGTTGAGATTGACGGTAAAACCACCATCAACAACACAGTAGCACTCAGTGGCGCTGGTACCACAGCGAGCAGCGAGCAGTATGTGTATGTTGGAGCTGCAGTTGCAGCAGGTGCAGCAGCTAGCTATACAGAAACATTATCAGTAGCAAATCTTAATGCCGCTAAGTTTATCATATCGGTCGATAATGGAGCCACAGGCAAGTCAGTTATTGAATTGTTGGTCGCTCAGTCAGAAGCCGGAGTGCTGGATGGTACTGCATATGGTCAGGTTGATGTAGGGACAGCACAAATCGATGATATTGACATCGCTGCGGAGAATGGCACCATTGGTATCACAGTCACAGGAACAGATGGAGCTGCAGTGACAGTGTTCGGTACCGGTTATTACAACTAAACGATAACCAAACAATGCTTTAAAAAGACCGGTCTTAATTGACCGGTCTTTTTTTTGTGTACGTTTTAAGCTGTATGCGCGACTAAATAATATTAGGGGACAGTGAACCTAATGACAGTTGAAGATAATAATTTTAATATAAAAAATGGATTGAGTGTGGGTACTGGTAGGCACCAGGTATTGGATAGTGATGGTCGAATAACCGCGAATTATTTCACGCTAAACTCTGGAGGTAGATACTTGAGTGCTGGTGTAGATTTATATGATCTAATAAGCACACAAGGTGTACCGCCTGTTTCAACCAACGCATGGAACAACACACATGATCAAGTTGCTTCATCTGCTCCTGGTTGGGACGGCATGTATAGCTGGATAAACACTGAAAGTGCCACAATTGACACGGAATATAACAGGAATACATATGTAAATGTTTCTGGTGATATTGTGACAGGTAGTATAGGTATTTCTGGAGAGTTAAATGTTGTTAACAATACAGACCTAGAAGGTAGCTTGAGTGTTGATGGGCACACATATTTGAGTGCGGCCATGTATGTCGAGAACGATGCACACGTGATGGGTAACCTTCGAGTGGATGGTGATGTTTGGTTAGCTGTTGAAGGAGTGTATCCTAAGGTTGTATATGTGGGTGCTACGAGCGATGATAATATAGTGTTCGTTGCGGATGTGAGCAGCAATTTTATACCAAATCATGACACAACATTTGATTTAGGAACAATCGCACAGCAGTGGCGTGAATTATTTGTACATGATATTAGTGCAAGTAGTGATATTTTTGTTGGTAATGATTTGCATGTAAGTGCTAATGGTACAATTGGTACTAATTTACATGTGAGTGGTCACACAACAGTTGGTGGCGACACAGTGTTGAGTGGCACACTGGATGTTGATAACGCTACAAACATAAATGATACGTTAGATGTCAAACGGACCGCAACACTACATGATGATATGTATGTGAGTGGTCACACAACAGTTGGTGGCGACACGGTGCTCAGTGGCACATTGGATGTTGATGATGCAACATATGTGTATGATACTCTAAATGTGGAGCTCGACACACAGTTACATTCAAATTTATTTGTAACTAGTAACACAACAGTCAGTGGTAACACCACATTGAGTGGCACGCTAGATGTCAGAGAGTTCACAACATTACACGACGATCTGAGTGTCTGTGGTGACTTGTATGTTGATGGCAATGCGTACTTGAGCGCTGGTGTCGATGGTAACATATATGTAGGTGATACTAATACCGATAACGTCGTGTTCCGAGCTGATGTAGATAGTAATATCATACCTGACAATAATATAATGTTTGATTTGGGTACAAGCACACAACAGTGGCGTGAGCTGTATGTACAAGACGTTAGCGCCACAAATGATATATTTGTAGATAATAATTTAAGTGTTAGTGGTGATGGTACATTTACCGGACATGTGAGTGCAGTGAGTGGACTGAATGTTGTTGGTGATACAACATTGACAGGTGAGTTGAGTGTCACTAGCAATACACATTTGTTGAGTGATGTGATGATTGATCAAGATGTTTATATTAAGGGTAGTATTGTTGTTGATGGTCATGCATACTTCGGGTTTGGAGGTCAAGCTGGTCAGATAAATCTCGGAGATGACCAAGTAGATGAGATCATATTTCACGCAGATGTTGGTTCAGATATATTACCATATCCGACAAATACATATGATTTGGGTAGCTTGAGCCGGAGATGGAGAACTATATACACTAGAGATATAAATGCAAATGGTAATATAGTAGCAGTTGATTTAAATATCACCGGTGAACATACACAACATAAGATTATCAGCAATACAGAGCAAATTTATAAAGTTGATAACATCTGGAGAAAGGAAAATCTACAAAATACATCAAACGACAAATTACAACAAACATTCACAACGGATTATCAATCTGTAAAATTTTATATACTCACGACAAATGCAACCGGTACATCAACCATAAATGCTGAGTATGTGTGTGATGGTGTGAATATAGGAGGTACTGTATACGGTAATGCTACAACTGGTATTGATCCGATCAATAATGTTGATTGTGTGATCTCTAATGGGTATTATTTGCTGAAAATTAATGTCAAACAGTACACCAAAATAATGATAACTGGAACCGCAATGAAAGTTATATAATTGTAATGAAACTGTTGGAAAAAAATAATTTTAATGATAAGTATATATGTAGGGGAAAGGGAACCTAAAAAATGGCAGCAGATATAGAATTTAATGTGAGAAACGGTATGACCGTAGGCTCGAACAAGCACTTAGTGCTTGACGTGAATGGTGCACTTAGCGGTAGTGACATCACTTGCACCACAGGTACTATATTAAGCGGAGGTAGCGACTTAAGAGATCTGTTTGATCTATCTGATATTGAAACAATACTCGCATCAAACAGTGGTAATTGGAATGAAGCATATGGTTGGGATGACCACAGCACACAAAATTACGCCACAAGCGCGTATGTTGATCACAAAGTCTCCAGCCTTGTTGACAGTGCACCTGCAACATTAGACACGTTGAATGAATTAGCTGCCGCACTTGGTGATGATGCAAATTTTTCAACCACTGTAACATCCGCGATTGGTACAAAATGGACACAAGACGACACCAAAATATCCAATTGGGACACAGCGCATGGGTGGGGTGATCATAGCACACAAAACTACGCCACCACCACCGGTGACACTTTCACAGGAGCTGTAAGCTTTGAAGGTAAAATAACAAACACCGGTGGAGCCAAACTGGAGGTAATGAACGCAAGCAACAACTCCGGAGCTACACACGGCATATACATGTGGGATTCAAGTACCCCTGACTGGGTGCAATACATGGCTAAAGTGGGTACAGGGCTTAATCCTGAAGGCGGAACAACTGTAGCTTCTATAGATGGTCGTGTTAATCATGCGTTTAGATTCCGTTCCGACAACCGCTCTAGTAATTCATTTATATTCGAAAATTCTGATGATGTGGCACTGTTCTCTATCGGATCAAATAACGGTAAAGTGTACTCACGTGATAGTTTTTATCCTAGCAACCAAACAACACATTATGTGGATTCTACCAGGATACAAGACTGGCAAGGCACCACCAGTACAGTCTCAACGAACAGTGCAGATTGGGACAGCACTCATGCTAGTGTTGTTGCAACGAGTGCCAATTGGAATGAAGCATATGGTTGGGATGATCACAGCACACAAAATTACGCCACAAGTGCGTATGTTGACCATAAGGTGTCTACTCTCGTTGACAGTGCACCTGCAACATTAGACACGTTGAACGAATTAGCTGCCGCACTTGGCGATGATGCTAACTTCTCAACCACTGTAACATCCGCGATTGGTACAAAATGGACACAAGACGACACCAAAATATCCAATTGGGACACAGCATATGGATGGGGTGATCATAGCACACAAAACTACGCCACCACCACCGGTGACACTTTCACAGGAGAGGTAAATTTCTCCGGTAAACTACAAAACACTGGTGGAGCCAAACTGGAGGTAATGAACGGTACTAATGGCGGTACAGGACATGGAATATACTTCTGGCAAAGTAATGATACTAATTGGGTACATTATCTATGTAATTCACTAGCTAACAACACCAATAATCCAAAAGGCGAATATGCACCGGCCGGGATAAGCGGTTCCACAAATTATGCGTTGAGGTACAGAGCCGCATCCGGAGCGGGTAACAGTTTCATTTTCGAGAATAGCGGCAACGCCACAGTATTTCAAATTGATGCTCAATTCGGTAAAGTGTATTCAAGACACAATTTTTATCCTAGCAACCAAACAACACATTATGTAGATTCTACCAGGATACAAGACTGGCAAGGCACCACCAGTACAGTCTCAACGAACAGTGCCAACTGGAACACAGCGTACGGGTGGGGTGATCACAACACACAAAATTATGCTACCAGTGCGTATGTTGACAATAAAGTGTCTGATCTTGTTGACAGTGCACCGGCGGCATTAGATACCTTGAATGAATTAGCTGCCGCGCTTGGTGATGATGCAAATTTTTCAACCACCATAACCAATCAAATTGGTGACAAGTGGACACAAGACAACACCAAAATATCCAACTGGGACAACACATACACAGCAGTTAACAACAACAGTGCCGGTTGGGATAGTGTTTATGCTAGCGTTTTAGCAGCCAGCAGCAATTGGGAGTCGGCTCACGGCTGGGGCAACCATGCGGATGGAAACTATTTGACAAGCGTTTCTGAGAACGATGTTACACAACATCAAGACGCATTGCATGTCACAACCACGGTCAACAACAACAGCGCGGATTGGGAGTCGGCACATGCATGGGGCAACCATGCGGATGAAAACTATTTGACAAGTGAGACAAACACATCACTCACACTGTCGAATGATACACTATCGTACACAGATGAAACCGGCACAACAAATACAATTTCATTAGAAGCATACACGGGTGAAGGTGTTACCACAATTGCTGATGCAACTGACACTTCAATGACATCACTATCTGGTGGAGATGTATTGGTGTATGTGAACGGTACAACTCAGCAATGGCAGAACAAGAAAGACCGGGCCGCATTGGAAGATTTGTACAATTATGCAAACACTAACTTTTACAGTGAGATGACTTATTCAAACACCAATCAATTGACTGGTGTGTATGTGTGGGTGACTGACAGTAAAAGCACTGCTTTGTTCGAGCGTGATCTAACTTACAATGGTTCTGGTCAATTGACCAGCGTGGTCACACGTGATGTACAAGGTGGAAGCACTCGAGCCACATTGACGAAAAATTTAGCATATACCACCACAGGAGCGTTGAGCTCCACAACCAGGAGCTATAGTTAATGGCAACCCTCGTAGACATCACAGCACCGGAGATTGAAAACGGTTCGCGTATACAATTGTGGAATGTGACCGTGGGTGTTGAGTTATATAACGATCAACCAACGATTTCTGAAGGCAACACATTCAGCACCACGGTTGATCTGGAAAGTGCTAATGTAAGTGCTGGTGACACAATACGCATGCGGGTCACATGTCAAGCTGGTGCGACTGCATTGTTGCCATTGGAGGTTGTGGGTGTGATAAACAGCGCAGGATTGACGTTTCCGCAATCACAGCAAAGTGACACGGTGTATGATGATATTGGTATTGACGGTAGTATATTCGCTGGACCGAATGGAGACTCCACTACCGGCTTGACCATGACACCTGACGGTACAAACATATTGATAAATTTATCTGACACGATATCACCATATCAGGTGTCCGTACAACAACTGTACAGCTATTTTGCATATTTACAAACCACATCAACAGGTATCACAACATTTTACAACGCCATCACACCGGTGGATGGCCTCAATTTTCGTGTCAATATTGATCATGCTGATCTCAAAATACAAAACACCGGAGCAAACGATGTTAATCTGATGGGTGGTAGATTGTTCCGGTCAAATGAAACAACTGTTGTGTACACAGACTCAAATCAGAATTACGGTACCATCACACACGACACAGGATTTTTGTTACAGTTCATACAACCACAAGTTGAAGCTGCACTTGGCAACACAATGGCCAGTGCCACAGACATGGCCACGGTCAAAACAGATGTGGCAGCGATCAAATCAGATCCTAATTTAAATCTTATAACAGCAATTTACACATCTTGAGTTTCGCAAATCCAGACGCAAATAAAATAATTGTTCAGAGTGGTAGAGACGCCGATCTTTCCGGGCTGGCGGGTAACACTGGAGTGACAATCACCGAGGATGAAGGTATCACATATTATGATTTTGGTCAAAACCGATTGAGGGTAACTGGTGGATTGTCAGTGGATCCGGAGAATGAAGTGATGATATTCCATCATGATCATACAACAGATTTTGATACAACTATGAGTATATCTGGCTCAGAGAGAGGTGATGGTTGGAAGTATGGTATCACTCAAATAACAACAGATAGTGATGGTCATGTTGTTGTGACATTCAGCGGTAGTCTGCCAAGCCAATACATTGTAGGTGTGTCATTATACTTTCAAGGTATCGGTGGTGATAGTGCTGGTGTTGGCAAGTTTAATGGCAGAGCACATTTGATAAAATCGATCAGTGGTAATGATGTCACATTTTGGTTTAAATCTATAGGTGATACTCTGACTTCCACCGGCAGTACACGTTGCCGGAGTTATGCAGGCTTCGAGTACGGTAAAGAATATATCGCCAACGGTAGAATCAAGTACTCCAAAGGCACTGGTATGTTTTTCACTGGTTACGCTGGTGACAACTGGAATCCAAGAGATGCATGTTTCAGTGCCGGTTCTCGAACACATTTCCGCGCACGTGGTGGCACAGCAGTTTTTTCCAAGCCTTGGAGCGCGGGGGGTACTGTTGATTGGAAATATCTCACAATATTAAACACACATCCCTCATTTCAAATTGAGGCACGTAGCATGGGTAACGGTCTCACGAATAATGTGAGTTTGGTCAATACAGATATCGGGAATTTTAAGTCTCTAGACACTGTAGGTTTCAAGCTGGTCAATGGTTCCATGATGAACACATACACTAGTTATTATGAGCTACCGATCCGAGATCTGGACATAAGTGAGAATACATACGATTATGATTACGGTACATCCACTGGTGATCACGGGCACGTGCTGTTGACATTGACCAACTGTTCTGATGGTACAAAATTCAGACCAATGTGGAGAAAGACAACTGGTACTAATCTGCAGAACGCGTGTGAGATACACAAAGATGTTCAGATGGATGTGAGAGACTCAGGAAACACACCCATTGGAAATGTGAAGGTATACACACGAGACTACCCATCACTATTTGCCAAACATACGGCGATAAAAAACCAGTCGCCTAAAAGTAATGAAGGTCCGGTGTCCGTAACAGCTGCAACTCCACCCAATGTGTACATGCCGTCACACGGCTACACAACAGGTGATTGTGTGATGCTCCAAGGCTTCGCCAACAGTTCCGGGACGAGTAATGGTGATTTTATAAATGGGTATAAGAAAGTCACGGTGGTGGATACAGACAATCTCACATTACATTATCTGGATGGTACTGATGTTGTTGGTACAGTAAACCATTCACAGGCACTATCCATCAACATCACTGCAATTGCTAGTAATGGTGCCGAGACACCGAAAGTGAAGATAACGGTTGATAGCACAACAGGTATTGCAGTAGGGAACAAAATATATATTGTTGATGTTGTTGGTAGTATTGGGTCAACACTCAATGGATCAACACACACAATAAATAGTATCACTGGTTCTGATGTCGTGTTGAGTACAAACTGGCCTGGCTCCAACAATGGGTACACATCCGGAGGAGCTATACATAAGTTTTACGCAAATAGATTAGTACCAGCGATTGAATATGATCATACCACAACACGCACATACAGCAAATCAACTGACTCTACTGGTGTGACAGACTCCTTTCCGGTCATGATTGGTGGATCATTGAAAGAATATCACCCCGGTCAAAAATTTGCAACACGAACATATGGAGGCCCTTATGTGATCGATTTGAACGGTGCTGAAACAGCGTGGCGTGATGTGGACACAGGTTCGGGTATATCATACTCGAATTATGATACAAGTAGATTTGATAATTACTTTCGAATGGATCGTCGAGGCGTGATGAACAACGATGATGATATATTCAAGTTTTGTTTTTGTAAGTATGAAAAAATGTTGAACACCGTCAAAACATCACTCGAAGGAACTGGCGTATTGACTGTTAACAATGTGATGATTAATGATCAGACAATCACTGTTGATGAAACAACCGCAAGCGGTTACACGACAGTCGACACACCTGAGATTTTTTATGATGTTGCTAAATATTGGTTGCAGCAGAATTACACTGGTCAACATGAACCAATTGTTGACAGACAAGGCGATACAATTTTAGCCAAACACAATCATGTGGTGTTTGACGATCAAGCCACCGCAGTGTTCAATTACATAGCAAATAGTCCAAGTGATGTGACCACAGGTGCAACAATTGAGGCGGTTGGTACCGGTACAGCAAACAGCACCCATCCAGTGGATCATTTGATCAACAACAACACAGACACAGGCATAGAAAAGTGGTTAGTAAGTAATCCTGGTTCAGACACTGGAGTGGTCATCTCCGGTTTAGATAGTTGCTTGGTCACCGGGTTTAAAGTATTCTCATCAGACGTTAGAGACCGTGACCCCAAGAGAATAATAATTTACGGATCAAACAACGGTACAACTTGGACAGAGATCATCGACACACCGTTGGGTTCTTTCACAAACCCTGCAGGTGTTTCTACATTTGCTACCATAAACAATTTCGCAGATGGTGTGCAGCACAAAACATTGTATTTTGACAACACCACAAGATACACAAGCTACAAAGTGCTCTTTCCGGAAGTGGTGAGTGGTACAATGTTAGCAGTACAGGAATTAGAATTGTTAGGAACAACAGTTGATGGTACCATAACAGTCAAATCTGAAACGTATGTAGGCAACATAGGTACGAGTAACGGTGATATAACTTTACAAAATGACTCTAAGATTGTTGGTACATATGGAGACATAAGCGTGTTGCCATACACATTGACCAACATAGAAGCTGGTAGTACCATACAATTGTACAACATGGAGACCGACAGACTCGGGCAGATTGTGAACACAACAGTCACAGGCACTGCTGGTGAAAAAGTGACACACACCGGTACATATGCAAACAATCTCGCTGAACCAGGTGATGAGATACGATTGCGAGTCACATGTCAAAGCGGCACATCTGCAATGCTCCCTTATGAAACGTTTGGTGTGGCACAGTCAAGCGGTATCAGTTTCAAGGCGAATCAGCGAGAAGACACCGTGTACAATGGTAATGGTATTGATGGTAGTCACAGCACTATAACAAGTGAATTTACAGCCGACTATACAAATCTACAGATCGATTCATCTGAAACAGATGGTGTTGTGACCGTACAAGAGATATATGCCTTTTACGCATACAGTGTCACAACATCCACTGGTATAGACAATTTCTTCGGAGCAATCACTCCAATTGATGGTATGAATTACCGTATCAACACAGATGTTGTTGACCTGAAAATACAAAACACAACCACAGTTGACACCATACTCAAAGGCGGTAGATTGTACAGAGACGATAACACCAGTGTGATAGACACCAACCCTACCACCGGAGCTGGCACCGGTAGCTTCACACACGATACAGGTTTCCTGTTGCAGTACATCACACCACAAGTGGAGAACGCGGTGGGTGGAGCTGATTTAGCTAGCGGGTCTGACATGACCACAGTCAAATCAGATGTACAAACAATCAAAAACAACACAAGTGTGATACCTGGCTTGTTGTGAGCATAAATATTTAGGATGACGACAGAACACAAAAATTTAGATGATTTAAAAGCGCGATTCGAGGACGGTGATCGCCCCACCGGTGATGATTTTGCTCGCTTGATCGACAGTTGTCACAACACCCGGCATTTGACCGACTCAACTATAACTGGTGTGTTGAGTGTACAAGGTACAGTAATTACAGATACAACTATCAACGGACGTGATATATCCGCTGACGGAGCCAAGCTAGACAGTGTTTATAATGATGTCAACAATCTACGTTCAACCTGGGAAGAGAGTGATGAGATACAAGCTGTCTCGGATCGAGTAACTCTAGTAGAAAATGTTAGTTCTACATGGGACTCTACTACATCTATAGTAATGACGAACAGTGCTGAATGGGCCAATCATACCAATGTTGATTCTATATTGTCTGAACTCTCTAACGTACGCACCACTGTAAACACAAACAGTGCTGCTTGGATATTAGATGTTGATACAGACACAAACACTAATAAGATTTCTGATTTGCTGGACGTTGATATGACGACAGTTGAAAACAATGACGTACTAAAATACAACGCTGCAGATAACACATGGTATACAGCAAAAGATTTGCATGGTGAAGGACAACATGTAGATACATTTGTTGAGTTGGATGATACACCTGTTAGTTATGATAGTGGCAATCCAGGAGAATACGTAACAATCAAACCAACCGGTGGTGGTTTGATGTTCAGTTCATTGTTACAAGACGTTGATTTCATTCAACTAAAAGATGATTTCATAGATATCGAATCAAGTGTAGAGAGTAATAGCGGTAACTGGTCGCAATCATACGGATGGGGTGATCATGGAGCAGCCGGATATTTAACAAATTATACAGAAACTGATCCAGTGTTCGCAGCTCATGTTGCTAACAACATCACACAGACAAATGTTGACAACTGGTCGCAAGCGTATGGATGGGGTGATCATGGAGCAGCCGGATATTTAACTGATGTATCAGACATCACAACAACACTCAATAGTAACAGCGCTGACTGGGAAGACACATACACACATGTTAAGACAGTTAGCTCTAATTGGGCTGTGTTGGATAGTGATGGTATGTTGATGGAAGGTCAAATTCCGGAATTGAGCATCACACAAACATATACTGTACAAAATCCAGAAGAGGTTGCAACTTTGAATCCTGCTGAAGGTATACAGCGTGGAGATATAGTGATTGTGACCAGCACGTATGATAATTTGATCGCTAAAATAGATGCCCCATCTGGTGCATACGACTCATCGATAAAGGCATATTCTGGTTATAGTAAACTAGCCAAACCTGATGCTTATGTAACAAGTGTGAATGATCAGACAGGACATGTAGTTCTGGAGTCGGATAATATATCTGATGTTGATAATGACAACAAGTGGATGACAGTTGCAGAGAAGCAAATCATCGAACAACTTGATGATACATATATTAACGTCAATGGTGACACAATGACTGGTGACCTTGACACGACCGCTAGGTTATTGTCTGGTGGTAGAGATTTAAAAGACGCCTTTTGGGTGAAAGGTGATAGTCTAGCTGCGATTGGTAGTTTCGATATTGAAGGTGAGATAAATTCTGATACATACGCGACAACTAACACAACTGGAGACAAGGTTATTGGTATAACCAAGGATGTTAATGTTGGTGGTAACATATTACACATTGTGAATGGTATAATTGTAGGAGTGACTGATGAAGCATGAGCCAAGAACCAACACCAACAAAACCACTGAGCGCATTCTATAGTACCAATTTAAACCCTATAGTAGATTCTTACGAGAAGCTCGCTACTCGTATAGCATACACACTCGGCTATCCGCAGATAAATATAGAAGCACACCAAAATCAAGTATTTGAGAACATCAGCATCGCTATAGAGATGTTTAGCAAGTTCGCTGGTTATACAGAAGAGCTCTTGACATTCAATTCCCGGTTGTATGAGCCCGGTAAAGGTCTTCGAATGGATGTTCTGTTTACCGCAACAGAACAACTCAAAAATTCAACACCAAGTGATGATGAGGCTACACTAGATACAGACTTGTATGAGATAGGAAAGAGTACAATAGGTGAGAGTCCTAAGAACTTTGCAGTATCGTACAATGATGGAAATCCATCGATGAGAGGGTATGATTATTTAACTGATAATTACAGAAAGGTTATAGATCTATTCGCGTTTGAAGAGGGTAGTAGCAGTGGTATAAACACACTATTCACACTGGAACAAACATTAGCACAACAAACATATTTTAGTTATGCATTAGGTAAGTATGGCTTTGACTTGATAAGTTGGTTTACGATGAAAAATTGGCTTGACACACGAAGAAAATTACTATCTGAAGACTACTATTATAGATTTGATGATCGCACACAAACAATGTTTCTAACACCTGAGCCAGGTGGTGGTGCTAGGAGAACACACTTTTATGGTATTGTTGGAGCGTACGTCGAGCGACCTGTGCATCAATTAGTGAGTGAACCGTGGGTATATCAATACACTCTCGCATTGACAAAAATCATAATCGGTCGGATACGTGGAAAATATAGTGGTACAAATCTATTTGGAGGTGGTGTACCAAATTATAGTGAACTGCTATCCGAGGGTAATCAAGAGAAGGAAAAGCTTGAGACAAAATTATATGAAGGTGTACCGGGCTTTGGTGATGGTCAACCACCACTCTTTTTCGTAGGCTGATGGATTACATTTATACAATTAAAGTCATACGTGTAATTGATGGTGATACCATTGATGCTGAAATTGACTTAGGATTTAACATCAAGCTCAAAAAGAGAATAAGATTATATGGTATAGATACACCAGAAACACGCACTAGAGACAAACAAGAGAAAATAAAAGGCCTTGCAGCTAAAGAGAGATTAATAGAGATTGTTAAGTCTCAAAATAATGAATTGTATTTAAAGTCAGTAGATCAAGGAAAATTCGGAAGATGTATCGGTGTTCTGTTTGAGAGAGACTTTGATACAAGTATAAATGATCTGTTAGTTGAAGAAGGACATGCTGTAGTATACATGAGGTGAAGAAACCGTACAAGAAATATAAGGAATACAGACAGGGTGTGTATAAACCTGTAAACAAACACAAATATAAGGGCAGTAAGAATCCAAAATATTTGAGTAGTTGGGAGTTGAAGTTCTTCCGGTGGTGTGATCGAAATCCACATGTGGAGCAGTGGACGAGTGAGAATGTTTACATACCGTATATATCTCCGGTGGATGGTAAACTACATAAATATATTGTAGATAACACGGTATTCATACGTGAAGGTAAAGATAAACTAGTTAAATATCTAATCGAGATAAAGCCATACAAACAAACAATACCACCAGTAAATCATGGAAATAAAAAGAGAAGTACAATCATACATGAAAATTATACGTGGCAGACAAATCAAGCAAAATGGATCGCTGCCAAGGATTGGGCTGATAAGAATGGTTATATATTTCAGTTAGTTACAGAAAAACAATTTAACTTATTTACTAGGTAGTAGAAATTCTTCCGAGAAGCATAAATACTTAATAATCATGCACGCGAAACTATTAGTTGAAACAACCGATCCTTCTGAATTTGAATATATTATAGAAGAGAAAAATAATAATACAGATCCAGATGTATATATAAAAGGACCTTATGCGATGGCAAAAGAGAAGAACAAAAATCAACGTATATATTGTGAGAAGGAAATGTTGACTGAAGTTAAGAGGTACAATGAGCAAATGATAAACACGAAAAGAGCATTAGGAGAGTTAAATCACCCCACAAGTGCAGATGTTGATCTCGAGCGAGCATGCCATCTTGTGACTGAACTCAAGCCCTCTAAAGGTAATCCTAACGTCTATATTGGTAAATCAAAGGTATTATCAACACCAACCGGTATGATTGTTAGATCATTAATCCGAGATGGTTGTAGTGTTGGGATGAGTACTAGATCTTTAGGAAAACTTGTTAATGAAGGTGGTTCTGATGTCAGTCATGTTAAGAATATGAGACTGGTAGCGATAGACTGTGTAGCGGATCCGAGTTTTGGTGAAGCATTTGTTAATGGTATTTTAGAGAGTAAACAATATGTATTGAATACATTCGGTGAATATGAAGAAGCTTATCATAATCTAGAATTGGGACTTTCCGATCTACCTCGAAAAGATGTAGAGACATACATCAAGCAAAACATACTCGAATTTATAGAAGCAATAAAAATAAAATGAACAATAACGACAAAGAAAGAACAGAGATCACCAATTTTATTAAAAGTTTGAGTGAAAAAAATTACGCAGCAGCCAGTAAGAGTTTACAGAAAACTGTAGAAAATAAGCTGATTAATAAAATAAGTAAGTTCAAGAACATAAATATTTTTAAACGATGAGTGATAACACAATAACCGAACAATTAAGAAAAGTTGCATCTGATGTATTATCTGAGGAAGTGCTACAAGAAATTGAAACCGCTTTTAATGAATCTGTATCAAACAAAGCAGATGAGCTAGCAGCATTACGCGTCGAGAAGGCGTTAGTTGAGCAAGATGAAGCCCATGCAATCAAATTAGAGAGATTGTTAGAAGCGATCGACTCCGATCATACTTCTAAACTACATAAGGTGGTAGAGTCTCTCGACAAAATACATTCTGACAAGTTGATACAAATCGTAAAAAAATTCAAGAATGACATGAATGGAGATGCAAATATGTTTAAAGAGAGTTTAATTGATAATATTAGTAACTATCTCGACCTGTATGTGGAAAAGACCATCCCAACCAAAGACATACAAGAAGCTGTTAGAAACAGACACGCAATTACAATTTTAGAAGGGTTGAGAAAAAACTTAAGTATAGACAGTGCGTTAGCGAGCGATCATGTACGTGATGCTGTCATCGATGGTAAGAGACAAATAGATGAAGCATCTGCTGTGAATGATAAGTTGATAGAAGAAAATAAAATCTTGAAAGAGTCGATCAACAAAAAAGAGGCAAATCTAGCATTAGAGAGACTCACAGAAGGTTTACCTTCATCTAAAAAAAGACACATATACAAAGTATTAGAGGGTAAGAGTGTGAAATTTATAAATGAGAACTATCAATACACATTAGATATGTTCGAAAAGACAGAAGCTGAAAAAATGACTGAACTAAAACAACAAGCAACACAATCCAAAAAGATTGCTGACCGTCCTGTAGTGGACAAGAAGCCAGTTGTGAGTGAGAGTGTCGAACAGCAAATTGAACAAACAAATCCTGATAGTATGCAGGATAAAGGACTTTTTGATAACTACATGGGTGAACTCACCCGGTGGTAATCAACGTTGAGGCAAATTAGCCTGAGTAATAAGAAAAGGAAACATTAGAAATATGTCACAGGTAAAACCCGCACAATCATATATCGATCAAGAACGCGCAGGAGTGCTTCTTGAAAAATGGGCTCCAGTTTTGGACTATAGTTCTGACAACGTCAAGGCTATCACAGACGATCATTCTCGCTTAAACACCGCGATTCTCTTGGAAAATCAAGAGTCATGGTGCTTAAAAGAAAATTCGTATGCTGGTGGTGCACTTGGTGGAGGCAGTTCTTTCGGACAGCTCGGTGGACAATCTTCTCCAACAGGAGATCATTATGCCACAGGAGATAGCCGTCTGCCCAAGATCTTGATCCCAATGATTCGTCGTACATTCCCTGAACTTATCACTAATGAGATCGTAGGCGTTCAACCCATGAGCGGTCCAGTTGGACTCGCTTTTGCAATGCGTTACAAGTACGAGACTGAAAGTCTCGGATCGACAGGAATCGACGGACACACGTACGGATCGACTGTTGTCGGTAACGATGGACAACCTCGCACAAATGACGGAACTGAAGCAGGGTATCAAACTCTTGATACACGTTTCACCGGAGCATCATCTGCCGCATTGAGCGGTGGAGCAGGAATCGATTTTATCGATGAAGATGCTGGAGTTGCGAAGTTGCTCAAAGACTATGAGCTAACCGGTAATATTCCACAGATGGTCGTTTCATTTGAAAAGACTGCTGTTGAAGCTGGAACTCGTAGACTTGCTGCTCGTTGGAGTGTTGAACTTGAACAAGACCTTAAGAACATGAACGGTATTGATATCGATACTGAATTGACAAACGCTATGTCGTATGAAATTCAGGCCGAAATCGACCGGGAAATGCTCATGAGGATGGTTCAAGTAGCTGCAAATGCTGGAGCTGGAAAAGGTGTTAGCACCTGGAGCCCCGCAAGCGCAGACGGACGTTGGATGGCCGAACGTAATCGTGACCTTTATGCTAAGATCATTGTTGAAGCGAATCGTATCGCTATCCGCAATCGTCGTGGTGCTGCTAACTTTTTAGTTGCTACACCTCGCGTTTGTGCGATTCTTGAAATGCTCCCTGAATTTCAGTGGATGCAGGTTCAAGGCAATGTAAACACCCAACCAGTAGGAATTGCTCGTGTTGGGAATCTTGGTGGAAGGTTTAATGTATATCGCGATACCCGGACTGAAGCACAATATGAAGATGGTAAACGTGGCGAATCTCGCCTCGAGTACATTCTATTGGGTTATAAAGGACCTGAGTTTTACGACACAGGTATCATTTATTGTCCGTACATCCCAGTGATGGTACAGCGCACGGTTGGTCCTAATGATTTTGCTCCACGAGTTGGACTATTAACACGTTATGGTGTTGTAGACAATATCTTTGGTGCAGATCTTTACTACCATGTTATCGTAATCTCAGACTTAGGTGAATCGTTCACACCCGGCACTCAGTCGGTGTACTTCTGATCGTTAGTTAGATGCAACTCAACAACCGGTGAAATGATATATCCGGTGATAAAAACAATTTTTCGACTCTCACAGGTGATGCTGGAGAGTCGTTTTTTTTGTGTTTATTGCTTTGCTGTCTTGACATGCATCACAAATGGATCTACAAGATCTTGACACTCACGTGCGATCAAAGCAGAATTCGAAGCACGTACAGGGTTGATGTCAATACCGCCACGCCTTGCATACAAACATGTAACAACTAGCTCTTCTGGTGACAAAGTGTCATATAGTCGTTTGTATATAGTCTCGCAAATTTCTTCATGAAAATGACATTCATCTCTGAATGATACAATGTACGCTAACAGGCTCTCTGGACATATATGTGTTTGTGCCTTGTACATAATATACACATCTCCCCAATCCGGTTGGCTTGTCACACGGCAATTACTCTTGAGCAAACTACTATGCCATCTTACCTCTTCAGACACAACACCATTTTCTCTAGGTTCCTCTAACCAAAGCAACTCTGGAGTTTCACTATATGTATCTAAAAGCATCTTACCTAGTTCCTCTTGTGAGAAGGTGTCCTCTAACGTTGTATATTCAAATGGATCTAAAACTTGTTCTCCCTTAGCTCTGAAGCTCGCAGGGTGGGTGTGTACATGAACAACTGTCCCTAGTAATTTGGATAAATCCTCTGATGCCTTTTTATCAATAAAATCCAACACATCTACAGGTTGATCACCACACTTGTACATATTAAATGAGTTGAAATATAATTTTATACTTTTACTCTCAACAATATACTTGTTATTGCACGGATAGACAATCTTAGCAACACCAGCAACTGGCAATCCATTGTTAGTGAGCGCGCTTACTTCATATGCATTCCATGTATCGTACCCTATAAATGGTAAATTATCATCACTTATATCGAGGTGCGTTCTATTGTTCTGTCTAGGTTCACTAACAAGTAACGATGAGTCGTATTGATCTTTGTACTGTGATACCTGTCCTAGATGTTTAGATATTCTGGAGTTGTCTAATGTTGCTGTTGTCATGTTCATTTATTGTTTGTAAAATTGTTAGCATTCGCTCTTGCTCATCGCCATATAATCTGACTATCTTGTTGTACCAAAAATATTTTTGAGCGAATAACTCCTCATACCTATCAATTATGCCTTGTCTAAAATCATGATCAAGACTCCTCTCCCCGTCATCGATAAGTTGTATATCTTCTGGTTGTGTGTAAAAAATATGATCTAGTCTCCCGACTAACTCGTTCATCAAATTGCCTGCATATTCACAAACCCACTCGTCAACTATACCCCTAGATGCCAAATAGCATGAATATATATAACCATCTAATATACACCTATCCAACATAGTGTTACCTACAGACTGTGTATGGTTGATTAAATGTTCACTTAATATGTGTAATTGTGTTGCGTTGTTTCCTTGTTCGTTAATCGAAAACCCATTACGTTTGACTTTCCTCGTGACTTCATTAACAAAATTCCATTGAAAAAAATCTTCTCCTTCATGAGACATCGACATACACTCTTTTAGTAGTGTTGTCTTACCTGTACATTGTGCACCTGTGAAACTAATTAACATACCACATTATATCCTATCTATAAGATATTATCCACTAATCTTTTGGATATTTAATACGATCATCCAGTTGACGTTCTTTTGGAAACGCATCCGATTCTGAAGCTCGCGTTTCTGTATGCATGGCGCACAGTATATTCCATACTACAGCTGCAGCATGGTCTTCCGAATCTTCACACCGCCACCAAGCCTCAAGATGTCTATGAGCGCAATCAAAGTACACACTCAAAGGCATCCCCTTCATCCAGTTATTTTCTCCGTACTTTTCTGCACCATCTAGATACCTCTTCAGTACACGCTTCAGTTCCTGTTGTGGTAACAAGCTCATGCGCAATTTTCCATCACCGGTATCTCTTTGTGCTCCGGAATCAAACTGTCTGTTATTTTTTTCTTTTTTCATTAATATCTTCTGCTGTTGTTATTTGATACTTGCTATTGAATGTCATCATCCCACATAGTGCTGCTACACAAATCGAAAATACCGCAAACCATGATCCACCAAAACCAATCACGCCCGCAACATATACATTTAAACAACATGCCACAACCAACAATTTTCCTTTAAAATTTAACAACCGCCACGGAGCCATTTATATAATATTAGCACCTTTCTCGTTCCATAGATCTACCTCACATATCTTTAGTCTCTTTTTATGTGAGGTGAATCTCTTGATGTTACTCTGCTCGTCTCTACATCGTGTTAAATTGTTTTTATCAATTTGCACACACTCTATCAAGTCAGTGCCATTATATCCACAGTAATATGAAGTTGTATCTAGACCATCCGGATGGACAAATCCAGTTATAACACCATACTTTTTAATTGTTAAAAATTTATAACAAACAATATCCCCTAGTTCAAAGTCTTTTTTGTTAACTATCGTCTTATTAATATCGATATGTTTGCAGTACTTTGAATGTATCTTACGTGTGATATATTTATCATCGCTTGTCATTCTGGGTTGTAAGCGTTTGGTCAATATGTATATCTCATATTTTGTATTTTCTCCAGCCCCAATAATACCACAAACCTCACCAACACCTCTACGGTCCTTTGATCTACTATCTATATATTTCACAATTGATCCAATCTCAATCGGAACATTAAATAATACTCTAAACTTCCATAACATTAGTATTTAATCCGATGTGTTTATCATCATAAAGTCGACCCACATGTCTGTAGCCATCTCGTGTAAATATTCTGTCAATACACCACACCCTGTAAATGTGTTGGATGTAGATCTTTCCATTACAACTTTTCCTGCATCAACTTCTGGAGACACATGATGTATGACACAACCAACGTGTTCATATCGCTCTGGATACTCACACTCGAAAACACGTCGTTGTGGGTCAGCTCCTTTCAATTCTGAATATTTTGTTATTAAACCTGGATGTAAATTATAAATCTCATATTCCTTGCAAACAGTCTTAGGTAAAACTCTCATCCACCCATGTAGCGTCAATACACAATCATCCCACAACACTCTATTATAATCTTGTACTTCAGGTCGGTCCTTGACGTAAACTACATCTGTTTTAGATAATAAATTTTTGTTAATACATTTATCACCTGGTGTTTTGTTTGTTATAACACGATCCGGAAATCTGCCTATCTTTTTTGATATGTTGTATATCTCATTACCTGTGTGGCTAAACATGGCCACCCATTTCTTATTTTCTATTAACATACTATCTTCTTATTATTTTTTTAAACATCTTAGTATTGTATTCAAGATCATCAATTTGATCATCAGTCATTTCGTGATCTATCAAATCTGCTAGCAGCGTCGATGGCTTGATATTTAATCCCATGTCGTCATTATATCTCAAACCTTTAATAGAGGCAACAACAGGATTACTTGTGTCACAACTCTTTATATTGTGTACATTGTTATCAACATACCATCTGAACTCACTGGCTAAACTACAACCCAACAAATGGTGAGGCTTTTCCCAGCACCATATACCTTCATCTATCAACTGCTGTATAAATCTGATTCTGCCAGATTTCATCTTGGCTAGTCTGTGTGGATATGATGAGTTTGCACTATATCCTGTGTGTTGATAATATGAATAATCAAAGCTTATCGCTATATATTCAGCGTGTTCAGCCATAAACTTATAGCACTCTACAAGATCGTTCCAATTCACACCTTGCACAACACCTATTTTGAGAGCACCGTCACCTAATGAGTGACTGTTATCAGTATACTTCAACATCCAATCGTTCCACGCATCACGTGTACCTTCAAAGTCTTCTAGAACATCCGGTACAATATAATAATTTGGTTTCAACTTGCTTATCCATTCACAATATTTCTTAGGATCAAAAGCCTTTTTCAATTCAAATATACTGTTGTCTAACAATACTGGTATATCTGAACTCTGTTTGAGGTTTTTAAAAAAATTATAATATCTAGGATGTGTTTCAAATAAATGAACCAACGCGTAAGCGTAATCATTATACGTTAATGAGTGTTCCAACATACTGATTGGACTTTCATGTGAAACTTCTATATACATATTAACATTATATGATAAAATGTTGCATATATCAACAATAAAGTGTAACATATATAAATATTTTATGATGAACAACCAACCGGAATTGTCACCAAGTGGTAGAAAAATTATGTCACATGCAAAACAAATCGCATGTGACTATTTGCATGATTTTATAACGACCGAGCATATATTGTTAAGTATATTCGAGTATGATAAGCTGCCCAGTAGTGTGCAGATCATGAGAGATATACACTCAATTGATATCGATAGCTTCAGATCTTTTGTTATTTCAAATCTCAAAAAATATAAAGGTGATAAAAAGCCTAAGATGGATGAAATTGAACCGAGCGGTCGGGTATTGACTATGGTCTCATATGCTGCGAGTATAGCACATGAGATGGATTCAACGTTTGTGAGTGTAGATCATCTGTTATTGAGTATTTTAGTCAGTGATAGCGGTACTGGTAACAATTTATTCAAGCTCAAAAACATTGATGTGGATGTCTTATATGAAGACATATACAGTAGAATAGTATCACTACCCAAGAGGCGCAAGCGCAAAACAAAACAAAAGACATCACCTTCTGGAGGTGGTGATGAGGTCATGACTAGTACAGATCACACAGAAAGTGTGATAGAAAAGTATGCTACTAATTTGACTAGATTAGCATATGAAGATCAGCTTGATCCTGTTATCGGTAGAGAATCTGATGTTAAATACATGCTAGAGATATTAAGTCGCCGTACCAAAAACAATCCTGTATTGGTTGGTGAACCAGGAGTGGGTAAAACAGCTGTAGTGGAGCTGCTTGCTCAACGGATCGTCTCACAGCAAGTACCTGTCAACATGTTCCATAAACAAATATACTCATTGGATCTTGCTCAATTGGTTGCCGGTACAATATATAGAGGTCAATTTGAGGAGAGACTCAAGGAAGTAATAAACTACGCTCAACAACAACCAGATATCATTTTGTTTATAGATGAATTACACATGCTTGTAGGAGCCGGCTCCACATCCGGGAGCATGGATGCGAGTAACATACTTAAACCTGCACTAGCTCGAGGCAAAATCAGCTGTATTGGTGCAACAACATTACAGGAATATAAAGAGTTTATTGAAAATGATGGTGCATTGGATCGTAGATTTCAGAATGTGTTTGTAGATGAACCTACACAAGATGAAACATTACAAATATTGAGAGGTATCAAGCATAAATACGAAACATATCATAATGTCAAATACAATTTAGGCGTGTTGAGAGAGATTGTTGATATGTGTAATAGATATCAACCTGATAAACGCTTTCCAGACAAGGCTATTGATATACTAGATGAGGTTGGAGCACGTATCAAAGTGCGTAAGTTGCAGCCAAAATGTGTGAGAGACTTGCTTGCCAGCATCGAACAGGTGATTAAGCGAAAGAATAGAGCAGTCGAGGCACATGAATTTGACACAGCATTAGGCTACAGAGAAACAGAACAACAATACATCGAAGAACTGAATGTTGCGATAAAGGAACGTGAGGATTTGTATGATAATCCTGGAAAGGCTGAGCGTGTTGACATCGAGCACGTGCGATCATTAGTGAGTGACCGGACCGGTGTGCCTGTGAACAACATAAACAGATCAGAAGCAGAGGTTTTGAGGGAGCTTGCATGTAACATGAAGAAGCAAGTTATAGGTCAAGGGTCTGCAATAGACACAATATGCTCTGCGATCAAGCGTAGCAGAGCCGGACTCACAAATCCAGATAGACCTATATGTTCATTATTATTTCTAGGACCCACTGGAGTTGGAAAGACACACCTAGCGCGCATCTTAGGTACAGAGATGTTTTCAGATGGCAATTTCAAGCAATATGACATGAGTGAATTTAGTGAGAAGCATAGTGTAAGTAAGTTGATCGGCAGTCCACCAGGTTATGTTGGTTCAGGAGAGGGTGGCGATCTGACCGAATTCGTACGACACAACCCATACAGTGTGTTACTTCTGGATGAGATCGAGAAAGCACATCCGGATGTTCTTCAAGTTTTTCTACAAGTGTTGGAATATGGATGTCTCACAGACAGTGATGGATTGAGCGTCAATTTTAAAAACACCATAATAGTGATGACAAGCAACGTTGGAGCCCACAAGTTTGATAAGCTCAACACAGTTGGTTTCACCCAACAGTATGACACTCACACCGCGGTGATAGATGAACTCAGAAAGATGTACGCACCAGAATTTATCAACCGATTGGATAATCTGATTGTGTTTGATCGGTTGAATGATGATGAGTTGACAGAGGTCGCTAAACTGTTGCTTCGAGAGTTGAGATCAAATGCACGGACCAACAATGGATGCATGATAAGTTACAGTGGTGATGTGTGTGAGTTTGTGGCACGATCCAACAAACAACATGAATATGGTGCCAGGCCATTGAGACGTGTGATTGTTGATCAAATCGAGACCCCATTGGCTGAGATGTTGATAGACTCACCTGAACCAATCAACAAAATCAAAATAACAGTGGATGGTGAGAAGCTGCTGTTCACCGCTTGTTGAGCTTCTGATAATCTATCATCTCTTTGCTCACATGCTTCCACACTTGGTATATGAAGTGATCGGTGATGTCTGGTTCATGATTGTATTTGACACGATACTCGGCTATAACATCTTGTAACAATTTGTTTTTGTAACAATCAACAATGTCATGCACCGCAGGTCTTGTGTGATCGGCATTCAAATGCCTGTCATAACAAACCGGACAACAATCCACATGCTCTGTGTCTTTGTTCATGATATACTGTTCTAGATAATCATACAATCTCAAGTTGAAACACACCATATGAATAAGTATTTATATGGGACCAATATTAAACACAATAATAGGCGCTGGTATCAAGCTCGGTGTCAATCTGATAAACTGTTGGTTGGAGCAAAAAAGACAAGATCAAATGATTCTAGCGGCACGTGACAACACCATGTTGCAAGCACTCATAGACAATCAAACCAAACAAGCCAGCGATCCATTCGTGCAGAGCACTCGGCGTGTGTTGTTTTTGAGCATCACGTTCACGTTGTGTTTCTTGATGTTGTATTACGCGATGAATCCTCATATCACGTACGATGTGGTTGTACCCAAGGGTGATTCAGCCAAATGGGGCATATTCAGCTGGGTGTTTGGAGCCAGAGAGTGGGATCTGGTGCAAATGACTGGTGGTTTGTTGCTCACAAGCTTCTTCGACTTGTGTTTCATGGTGATTGGATTTTACGCCGTGCCAAGCAAGAGTCGTTAAACGTTCAGACCAAACGCTTGTGCCAACTTGACAGACACAGCGTCACTGTCATTCAGATCCATAGGTGCTTCAACAGGTATTTCCACATGTGTCACGGTGGAGTCTTGAGCATCACTGTACCCATAGTCCTGATATATATCCTCACCATCCGCGTCTGCATCTATCTCCAACACCTGTGGTGCTTCAGGTTCTGGTGGTTTCCATTGCTCGGCCTCTTTTCTGTATATGTCACTAAATATTATGTTGAGCAACTGTCTGGTGTGTGATTGATTGGAACATCTGTTGACAAAATCCTCAATATCATCCATGGTGAACGCGCCTTGCAATGCTGCTATCGGGTCGTCCAGGCTGGAGTAACACTTGTGAGGTATATAGTCATGAGCCAAGGTGGCACAATCTCTGATCACATAATAAGCGCTCTTGTTCTTGATCTCCACACCTGTGTCAGGCTTGACCATAGCACGCTCGCTTGGCTTCAACAGGTTACGTTCCTTGATACGGCTCACACTCAAGATCTTGAGCTCAAAGTTCATTTGCCCTTGCTACGAGTGGTCTTGGTTGTTTTCGCGCGATCCACCAGCTGTTGCAATTTGCAATCAATATCATCCAGCTTGCTGACCAACAACTCCTGCTGCTCGTCACGTGACTTCAGTTGTGCTTGTAATTGGTCTATCTGTTGATACAGTTCATTGACCTTGTCTATCTGCCATCTCTCCATATGCTTATTTATGCTCACTAACAACATAAATCAATACAAGCGCCGCAGGCGCTTCCGCGGTTGAGCCGCAGGCTCCGCCGGATCCCACCGACATGACACGCATGCCGACACAACGCCGTGTGCAACTCTAGCTGGTTTCAGGTGGTGGGCGCTTGGAACGATTGCTGATCCAGGAGCTCATGATGCACACCACCACCACAGCCGCCACGATGCTGATGAATGTGGGCAACACACCCTGGTGCTGCAACATGAGCTTGTTGCTCTCTTGTGCAGTTATGGTGCCATCTCCATCTGTATCTATTGTGGATGTTGGCACCGAGCTGACAATCTGCATTTGGGAAGATGTTGTTTTTGTTGTCTGCTTCGCAGGGCCTCGTGAGATGGTGCATCCGGCACATGTCATGAACACCCACAATGTGATAAGCACGAACAACATCAGATTCAACACTGGTATGAAATCTCGACTCATGTGAGTATTTAGCCTGTGGGTCGTATATGGCAAATGTGGGGGGCCACGCGCAAAAAAATTTTGAGCATGCATATCTGCCGTTAACGGTGTTTGCTCTAGACTATTTGTTTTCTCGCACGCCTGTGTTCTAGACAGCGGGTCAGCTCAGAGAGCGGGTGTGCAAAAGAGAACGGGGGCCCGATTCGGAACCCCCGTCCTGGATCAGTTATGGAATGGAAAGTTACGCGGCTGGAAAGTGTTCAACACCTGATTCAACCTCTGCCAGCTCGCCTTTGAGATTGCTCAGCTGGATGGACAGCTTTTGAATGCGTGTGACCAGCAGTGTGGCTCTTCTTTGACGCTTGTCTGGTGCAGCTTCTCTGCTCACATACTCTGTACGAAAGCGATCGATGTTGTTGCCATACTTACGCTCGATCAGGCCGGCCAAGTATTTGTGATAAAAGCTTTTGGTCTTGCCAGTCTTGTTGCAAACGATCTTGTAATTGTTCAGGTCGATACTCACATCTTTACCTGTGGCGTTTTGAAGAGTGTAATAAGCTTTTGCTCGGCGAGACTTTTTGATTTGTTTTTCCATAACGTTTGTTGATTGTGTGTTAAAATGATATTATACGCT